>Ga0228711_1008380_pt1 | contig 14527 bp, 8 predicted proteins | sample MedpolnodulmetaG_2_FD_177996 | JGI IMG/M metagenome (GOLD analysis project Ga0228711, IMG submission 177996) | Root nodule microbial communities from Medicago polymorpha collected in Santa Monica, California, United States - brown nodules | ecosystem: Host-associated > Plants > Roots > Nodule...
TCTCTCTCTCTCTCTCTCTCTCTCTCTCTCTCTCTCTCTCTCTCTCTCTCTCTCTCTCTCTCTCTCTCTCTCTCTCTCTCTCTCTCTCTCTCTCTCTCTCTCTCACTCTATATATATATATATATATATATTGATTTCTAATCATATCTTTTCTAGTCTTACTGGTTGAGCTGAAGCAACATCCTCATCTCCGCTACACTAATTTTATTATCGTGTTGGTTGTTCACCGCCCAACACTCTGCTACACACAACATTGTCGATCATATAGTTGTCCGATAAAATTTTCCCTTCAACTTAAGTGGTACTTTCGTATCAAATAAATCACATGAGGTTCTTCTTTATTTCAACCACTCAGCTTGGATTCAATGATTTACATCGGCTTTTATTTCTCTGTAGTTTTGAACTATTGACCCAAGATATTTAAATAGAGTAATTTATGGTATAATATGATATCAAACTTCCACCTCTAGGGCAGAAATACTTCACTTTTTGTTGAAATTACATTTCATATACTTTGTCTTGCTTATGTTCAGGTGGAAACCATACTCTTCCAAGGCTTCTCTTCAAGTCTCCAACCACCCATTCAGTTCCTCCCTCGACTTTGCAAGCATGACGACATCATTGGCATAAAACATACATTGAAGATGAGAAAAACACGAGGGAGGTTTGAATAATGTTAGCTATTGCAAAACTTTTCTAAGTGTTTGTGAAAACTGTTCAGGGTCTGAAACAAAACAGAGCTTGTTTAGTGTTTGAGACATCATTAGAATGCAACGGTATAAAATCGAACACAGGGAGAATTATGAAAATAGAGTGTTTTTAGCATTATTCTAAATAAAAATAAATGCATTAATGTTTTTATAAATCAAATGTTAATAAGAGAGTGATTGTTAGGAAGAATACTCACAAGAGAGTATTACTAGCATTACTCTAAATAAAAATAGATGCCTTAATGTTTTTATAAATCAAATGTTAATAAGAGAATGAATATTAGGAAGAATATTGAAAAGATAGTGTTGTTTCGATTACTCTTAAGTAAAAATAGATGCTTAATGTTTTCATTAATCGAGCGTTAAGCTGATTACCACATGCTTTGTCCTTTGCTTTTCTCAATGGAAGGGAAGTATAAATAGACACACCAGCATACCTCCATAGTGGTGGAGTCTGACTGTCTGAAACAGTAAGGGAGACCAGCATTTTCACCTTTCACCTAAATTGGCTTACATAAGTTGGTGGATAGATTGAACTTTTAAGGTCCATCCATAGTTAAAGCTTATCTTTTTATCTAGACCAACAAAAATTATAACATAAACAGCCACATGCATGGCATGACAATAAAGTAAAAATCTTTCTTCCCACGGTTTCCCTTCACAAGATAATCATATTCAAAACAAATCGGACTTTAAATGTAAGCATCCTTTTCAGACTTTAATTGTATGCATCTCTTTTAGCCAGGTTTGAACCTTTTTTAAGAAGCTAAATTACTAACCCACCCAAATTGACATCAGAGAAAATCAAACCTGAAATCTTAAGGAGAAAAAGGAGGAACGCACTTCAAGGTCATAAGCCAACACCACCAGAGTTGGTCAACCCAAGTGGGTTTAGCCAACCTTGTTTACAATACAATGTTGTGGAAAACTAACCAATTCAAGAGATTCATCCCTGTTTGTTAGTGAGTATCATTATTCACTGCCCCATGTTGCATTTTAGGTGTCTTGCGACTATATCTATACATGAAGTTATAAATATGTAATGAAAGATAATAGGTGAATGCTTTTATGATTTATTCCTCAGCCAAAGGCTGGTTTTTACAGTGAGAATACAGTTAATTCTCTCCTTGAATTAAGGAGAAAATTGTTACATTGGAAAATAAAAGGCAATAACGGAATTCTCTAGAATTGCTTAGGAAACAATAACAAACGAAATAAATATTGATGTATTTTCCAACAATATGAATAAATAAAATTAATACATGATTTAAATCTCTTCAACATTTGAAATATGAAATGCTAGAGTCGTGACTTAGGACCCTTCTTTTTAGGAACCTCTAATGCATCATAATGACCAAACCCATGGTATAGAACTCTAATTGGATTTTCCTTGCCGTATTCTTGGCCATACTCAGCTATTGATATCAAGCCACCAGCTTCCTGATCATACATGTATACAGTGATTGGCATCCTGCGCAATAAGTCTCCTCAGATCAACATCCAAATGCATATACATTATAACTAGGATTGTTCATGGTTCGTAACCGAATTGTTGAAAATAAGTGAGTGTTGTGTGCAGTTCAGTTCTTGCAGTTTTGGTTCAGTTCAGGTCAGGGTGTTCAAAACTATAGGTTTTGTTCCTAAGCTCAAAGAAACTGTTCCATTCATTTCTTTGCAGTTTAGTTTGGTTTTCCAGTTTTATTTTAATAGACCTATACATACCTGCATAAAGGTAAATTTACTTTCCCAAGAGAAAGAGAAGTACTTACTGCAAAACATGTGAAGCAATGAACAATTCAGGTTCGCCTCCCCACACATGAGGCTTCCTTATTTGTGAAATATAAGAATCAAAATCACCTTCAATAAACCTGAAGATGTCATAAGAAAATCATGTTCATTATCAAACAATAAACATTCATCGTTTCACCTTTTATAGTAACAAAGAAACATTTATCCTTCTTATAGACATACAAGCCTAAGCTGACATATTGTGATTTACGTTGAAAAATGTTGCTCCAGAATTGTTTATTCTTGTATATGTAGAAGTGTGGAAAAAAAAATTAAAAGTTAAAATGATGTGGAGTGAGAAAGTAGTGGGGAAGATGAGGAAAATGAAGAAAGAAGCTACCTCAAAAATGTTTATTTTATTTTAGATCTCTAATTACAATTGGAATTTCATGTTTTATCAACTCAACTGCAATTGACCTAATTGATGTGGGTTTACTGAGAAAATACAAATTTTTATATACATAAATCTAAGTATAATATTTATTTCAGAAAAGCAAGCAAAATTGAAAATTCATGCAAAAGCTGTTGTCTGGGAAGAAGGCAAATTCTCCAGAAATATGAAGTGGGTAAAAGGGGTGGGTTTCATGGATTAAATTGAACGAAATTTTTCATTAAAAAAATATTCCTTGAAAATAAGTAGATGTAAGTGGTCGGCTTTCACGAGTCAAGACCAACTTAAAATGACTATTTGCTCGTATTTATAGTTAAAAAACAGGACTTTTGGGTAGAAAAGATTTGGACGCCAAGTAGGGAATATGTTTCTGCAGAAATATATACTTAGCATGCAAATAAAATAAGGCCTTCTTGCGGAGAAAAAAAAACATGAAAATAGATTAAAAGGAACTGTCTTCATTAAAAAGTATGTAATGCTATCACCAGAATGCTACAGATATTCAATACAAAAACTTACCATTCTGTTTCTTCCTTTCTTTTAATAAACTCATCAGCAACCTGACAAATAGTACAGAGAAAGTTCAAGAACATGGACCTAGACACGACACAGAATGACTACAAACGACTTGATTTACAAGTTATTGAAAGATTAATATGAAATAGGTAAGAAAGCAATCAGCCGTGAATATAAACGTTGAATTGTACTAAATTGTAGTAAATAATGTACCCTGCCTTTAATTCTTCTGTTTTGTTTTTTCATACGTAGTTTTTTTCATGGCTGCCGAGGAAGAGGGTTTCTACACTTATAAGTGTGATATATAAAAATATTTAAAAGATAAAACATACCTTAGCCCGTAAATCATCTGCTAGCTCTCTCTGAAAGCTTTCATTGGGAGGCGGTTTTCCTGACCTCAAACAAGCCCCATGAGCCACTGAGCGAAACATGCATCTTCCATCCCCAGGAATTCCTGCTCAGTACCGTAATTTTATAAACAAGAAGCAAATGCATATAAATGCCTAGGTTATTATCTATGTTAACTTGCAACTATTAATGCATAAGTAAACATGTCAATACACTACAGACAAGTATATATCTAAAGATTTTTAGCCAATGTTTTTAAAATCAGACTGAACCGGACGGTTCTCAACCGGCCAGTTCGCTTGTTGGTTGATTCTGTTTACAATGCAGTCTCATTGAACTAGGTACAACTGCAGTTAATTCAACCAGTTTTCACAGCAGTTGGTTAAACCTGTTTGATTTTTAAAACAATGCTTTTAGCATAATGTGCAGCTCACCAATTACAGAGTAGTCGGTGTAAACTTTCTTCCCATGTGCGACTTTAACATTTGACTCGTCGCAGTCATCGTTCTTATTCTCATTTCCATAATCTGCTTCCGCATGTGCAGGTTCAGAACTTAAATTACACACAAACAATCCAAAAATAAAGCCAACTGATGCACAACTGCGTGACCAAGTTATTCGTCCCACATTAGACTTAACTTTGGAAAGCATTTTTTGTTTAGGTACCAACAGCCTCATACTCATACTTTGACACGACAAAGAAATTTCATTATGCCTTTTCCGAGATACTACAGAACTATAAAGCTGAGTATTTCCCCTCTGCTTAGAGCAGCATGATCCAAGGTAACCTCCTCTGCTTGTTTGGCCCATAATTGTTGAACAGGATGGTTTTCTGCAAATAAAAAGCCCAACATAATTTGTCTCTGAATGCCCGATCTGAAAACTGGAAGAAAGAGAAGAGGAGATTCCACGGGTCTGAAGACTGCAGATGTTACTGCTCATCAGCAGCTGAGTACGACCATTCACAACAACAGCATTTATTGAAGATTGACTAACAGGAAAGCAAACTCTCATGTTTACATCACCTGAATAAAATTCGAAGTATATTTGTTAGAAACTGTCCAACCATTCCTATACAAATATTATCTACTGGTGTGTCACCAAATTACTTAGAGAGCCAGTGCAATGGAAACGTAAGTTCTTATTCCAGTCATGATTATGATGTGGGAAAACAACTCATCATTTGGATATCAACTGTATAAATATTATTTGATGCCCTTGTATAGTATAGTTCTAAAAATATATAAAAAAAGAAAAGTGAAATTGAAGTTATTAACCAACCCATGAACACTGAGAATACCAGATCAATACAATAGATGCTATAATCCAAAAATGACCAGGCATGACATCTGAAAAGCTTAACTCTGAGAGTTCAAAATTTAAGATGCTTCTAACACAACGAACAGACGTGAAGCGCCTTCCTAAATCCCACGATAAGTTCTTAATTTAGTAAAATGGAAAAAAGAGAACAGTTGATCATAATGTGAATTCCATTATCTTCTTCCCTTCACCATTTACTTACACTGTTAAGTATCAACTACCAATTAACACATATCTAATGAAAAACAAGACTAAAGATATGTGAATAAGTACTATATATAAAATGAACAGCAACACAGTTCCAACCTTCGAATGCATCTTAGTCTTATGACCAGTTGCCATTTTAACATCCATTTGACAATGGATTTATACGATCTACTCAATAAGGTTAAGAATCCATATAGAACCAATTCTTCTAATATTATCTTCATAAACTGAAACTATACTACCTCATACTTAACATGTATAGTCACTCCCTTTAGCATTAGTCTCTACACTAGCTAAACATATCTACTTTCTAGCTTCTTCTATCTATTCTAAGAAAAAACTTCTATCTAATGACACATAACTGAATTTCACACATCTATTTTTCACCATTCTTTTCCCCACATTGTACAATCTTGCAGAGGAGCTTTACTAGTTACACCTTCCGGTCACTATTATAAGCAAAAATCAACATTTTAGATTCATTTGTTAAATGATTTATGTGGCAAGCAAAAATCAACATTTTAGATTCATTCGACCACATACATCATTTAACGAATGAATTTAAAATGTTGATTTTTGCTTATTATAGTGACTGGAGGGTGTAGATTACAAACTAGAAAGCTTCCTTGAAAACAGTCTATCTAACAAATACATATAAATTCGAACTAATTATTTAATTATTAAAGCATGTTCCATCTTCTTGGGTACCTCACGGTCGAACTCCGGATTACCAGAGTCCCCCCTTTCCCCGGTTAGATGGCTTGAGAATCCAGCTTATCACCTTATCTTGAGTCCTTAATAGTTCACTAATTATATATTTTGGGTTTCCAATTATTAACATGGAATTACATTATTCACAAAACATCAATCCAAATTGCACCCATTTAAAAAAAAAAACATAAATCATTCTTTGATGAAAGAAACACACACAAAAGATCAAAAACTAAAAAACAGGATCCTTCGTAGATCACAACATTGTATAATTGCAAATATTTGACATATCAAACATGCAACATGAGTCTTTGGAGGATTAAATAACTAAAATTTGAAGAAAAAAATAAATAATAATTGAAATTGTGAATGACTCCTCTGGCTACAATTTAGTTTAATATAGAAAAAATGAAAAATAAAAAATAAACGAGGGAGAGTAAGCAAACCTGTTGATTGAACACAAGTGAAAAGAGAAGCAAAGTTATTATGTGTGAGGGGTTGAAGAAAAGAATAGTATTTTTATTTTACTTATAGAATTGGAACAAGATAAATGTGTTGTAGCAATAAAGTTCAAATAAACATGTTTCACAGAAGCCTCTCTACTATTCCTCTAAGAAATTTCTAGCTACTTGATCCTTTAAAAAAAAAAAACTCTAACTACTTGAATTGGGTATGTATGGGTGGGCCTACTACTCTGCTGGGTCGGGTTTAAAATTCGAGCTTCACTGGCATTGCTTTGAAGTGCTACGTCAGTGTTGACCGAGTCAAAATTAGTTTAGGGGGTCAAAACTGCCAAAGATCCAATACATAAGGGGGTGTTTTGTATTTTAATTAGTTAAGGGGCCAAAATCGCAACTTCTTGAAACATATGGGGCCAAAAGTTCAATTAAACCAAAAATTAAATTATAAAATATTTATTATTCGTATGAACTTAAATTTCTGTCACATTTTCTAATAATTTGAAAATACAAAAATTAACATTATAAATTTTACATTCCTTCATTTAAATAATAATAATTTGCATAAATTACATTTTATTTAAAATGATGAAATATTTTTAAAATATTACTTCTTTTGCAAGTGAGACCAACTAGTACATATTTTATTACTTCTTTTAAATGTGGAACCTGTTAGTTGTCTAGGAGAGAGAGATGATCCTTATATAGTTGTATGTTGCTTAATATGGACTCATTTTTTCTTCCTCTAATGGATAGTCCTTAACGGGGAGTGATCTTTATTAAATAAGAACTCATTAGAGATGCTCTTAGATTGTAAATAGTAGGATATATGTTACACATAGGTGTAAATATTATTTCCCTACAAAAAAAATTGTAAATATTATTATATACATAACTTGTACATTTGTAAATCTTTAAAAAAACATTTTAGTTTTGTAATATAAAATTATGTTCTCGAACTCTAAGCTCTTTTTGAAACATTTTCCGCATAATTGACAAATTCTTGTAATTTAGCCTAATTACAATCCTTAGAAGACCTTAGTGATCTATGTTTGATGCTTTCAAATAAATATATTTGAATGCATGTCTAACTTGATCAAGATGTTAGCGTAAAGTTTACTTTTTACTTGTGAGGATTGTGTTAGTTGCATAGTTCAAACTTAGTCGTGATATTGACTTGCAATTTGTGAAATATGACTTGGATTTATGAGTCATTTCACATTCATGCTTTGATCCTAACAAGATTAGTTGTGAATATTTGTCTTGCTTGTGCAATCAACTAAAATCACGCATAGTTCAAATATTTCAAAATGATTGATTGTTTAAAACCTTTGAATTTAAATATGCATCAATGTTCATTTGATTTTGGAAAACCTTTTCGAGGATTTTTGTTTGAGGACAAACAAAGTTCTTAGTTGGGGTGAGTGGTATATGGTTTATTCATTGATGTACCTTCTTATTTCGTTATATATAAAACAAAAAAAACCTTTTTGGGAACTTTCAGTTGAGAACAAACAAAGTTTTAAATGAGGAGAGTTGATAAGTGCCAAATTTCGGTTATTTTTACATATTTATTAACGACACTTATTAAGTTATTTTACAAGTAATATGAAGTAAAACCCCATAAATCAGACAAGTATAAAGTCATGTCCTTATACTTAAAATGCCACTTAAAGCTATTTTTGCCTATTTGCCTTCAATTACAGAGGTTCTTGAGCTGGATGACCAAGAAAAGCTAGAAAGTTCTTAGATTGTCAAATATACAGAATGATGTCGGTTTTGCAAAGCGTGTAGGAAGCCAGTTGAGCGAAAACCTAACACGTTCAATGAGCGATTAGGAGGCCCGCTGAGCGAAAAATGAGGTGCTTAAGGGTTGGGTTTAAATTTTATCGCCCAACCTCCTCTGTAGGGGTGTACGTGGGTGGGTTTGGGTTGGATTTGACCAAACCCAAAACTTGAACCATATCCGGTTTAGGTTAGGTCAAATAACCATTTATTACACTGTTGAGCCGGTTTGGATAAACCCACTAATTTCTAGGTTGGGTTGAGTAGGGTAGTGGGTTACACAAATTATTTTTATGTTTATTCATAAAAATTACTAAACTTTTTTTATTTTATTAAAAAAATATTAAAACCTATTTGCACGATTTTTTTTAGCATCATAAAATAATAAATGGATAATATCAAATAATAAATTTTTTCGTAAAATACTCCTAACAAGCCAAAGTTCCAAGACATAAAATGCATTAGCATCAAAATAATAAAAAAATGCAACATCCGAATTTGTAACTCTGACATGTTTTGATTTTTAATATAGAGAGTGCATTGTGTTAGTTTTGGAAATTATATACTTGATTTATGACAAAAACCTTTGGTATTCTCCTTATTCTCTATGAAAATAAAAATAAAAAAGTTTACATTTGGATAAGTGGTGTTTTGGGCTTAGGTCTGATTTTACCCGAAACTCGAATTTTGTTATGGGTTATTCATTTTATGAAACTATACTCACCAATTACCCAACCAAACGTGCATTTTTGAGTGAGTTTGATTGGATTTTCTAGGTTAACGCAACTCATGTACACCTCTACTCCTCTGAGCTATTCTTTATCGTTGTTACATGATGTATTTGGGGTGTCTTTACCCCGGTAGAGCTCTTGTTTTGTATTTTGTTAAGGGCTTAGCCCTCCTTCAAATAAATAAAAATTGACAGAGTTCAATTCAGAAATCGAAAAATTAGAGGGACCATAATTATATTCAACAAAATACGAGAACGAGAAAAAATGAAGACTAAAGCTGTAAGTAATGAAGTATTTTTTCACAATTTTTTTTAACAAAGATCCTTTGTCAAATAAATATGCATGCAATTACAGAAGAACTTTATACTTATAAGGATCCTAAGACATTAGTAGATGACAAATGCCTATAATATTTTGATAAAATATATATTACAACCATTTTTAAAATATATAATCTCACGACAATAAAATCAAAAACATTTCTCATTGAACAGAACAAAAAAGAAATATAGATGACAAGAAAAAAAAGGCAGAACAAAATGCAGTCTAGCAAAGAACAAGAAAATTCCAATCAATTTTCTAGTATCCTCTTTTAAAGTGTTGGTGTTGGTTAAAAACACACATGTTGAAGAAGTCCCACCTTGTTTATAATTGTAAAGGAAAAGGTAGTACAAGATAAACAAGGTTGTTTTTTGAATCGTAAGACAAGTAAGGTGGTTCCTTCACTTGTTTACTTTATTTTTTGACAAGTCTTGTAGGTCTTAAGGCCATTTCTTGATGTGCAAGACCAACAAAGTGATGCATGTATGTATATGTGTGTGTGTGTATATATATATATATATATATATATATATATATATATATATATATATATATATATATATATTTTTTCTCTACAAGAAGCACCAGAAACACTTTAAGTTTATACTTAACTGTTTTCTTTCTCTTATACTCTTGTGTTAGAGTGTTGTGAGGGGTAGATTACATATTTTCTTTGGAAAGTGAGCGTATTGGAGTTGTGGGGTGGTTGAAGGTATTAGGTGTGTGAAGATTTTTCGCTGTCTTATTCTCTAGTTGTCATTAGAAAAGGTGTGATTTTTTTTTCTACTTTAGGGTTTCCACGTCATATTACTGTGTGTACGTGTTGTGTTCTTGTTTTTGCCAACATGAGGTCACTAACGACATCATATGGTATAGGAGTAACAACTCTAATGTAGCCTCTTCAACCATAAAACCATGTTTAGGGCCCTAAGCTTGTGATTTGTGCTTATGACATCCCTTGGCCTTAGCCTTAGTTGATCGTTCTTGATCTTCCTCAAAAGAAACTCCTTTATACACCTAAAAGGCATAACAAGCTCCACACAAACATGAATCCTCTTTCTCAATATATTTTTCTAAACCTATTTGATGACCTTAATGCCAATGACACATTTGGTGACATTCCAGACACAACCAGTACATCGTAGAATTTGTGAAGCATACCTTTGTGAACGTCATCGTTAACCCTAATGTCAAGATATAGTAAATGATATGATAGTCCTGAGGTATGTAGCTAGGGCCATTGTTCCCTTCTTGGGAAATGTACAAGAGAACGAATTCCTTTCTCTCGATCACAAACCATGACTGGCCGCCATGTTTTCTACTTCTACTAGGGTTTCGACAACAATACATAAGAATCAATATCATTCCTTTTGAAAATTGAGAAAAAGTTTTTGAACTCCCCTAGATAAAAAAAAAATTGGGAAACAGTTTTTGTTTCTTCATAATCTTCCATTAGCTTGTTGAGCACCGGTAGAAAGAAGTGCATTTGTATATTTCGTTTTTGATGAAAGTGCATCACCATATTTATTGGCATAGAAAAGCGATGGAAATTGGTAAAAATAAGAAGTGGTGATAGTGTTTAATAGTATTGAAAGTTATTGTTTGGTCTAGCTTCTCCTTCAAGGAGAAGATGAGCAAAGAAACCAAACAAGCTCTAAATATAAGCACCACTTTCAACCATTCGAACCTTAGTTCACATCGTTGTGAGAGACTAACCAATTCAAGACCTAGCCCACCTATACATGCCCACCTATACATGACATTATAAATGTGAATGAAGATTTTTTTGTTGAAGAAGCAAAATATATTGATAGAATCTACCCCAAGCACAAGGAATGCAAAGAATAGATAAAAAAAACTAATACACAAGTCACATATAATATTTGCCAAACATGTAGCAAAATAGCAGACTCCCTCCTTGAAAAAACAAGATCAGTCCAAGCACCACCACACCTAATCAAATATCCTCTTCTAAAGCTCAAATGAAATTACTCCTACACTACATGAGAGTAGCTACAAAAAAAAAAAAATTAGATAAATGCTTTTAATCTCTTCAACATTTGAAATGTGAAATGCCAGAGTCTTGACTTAGAACCCTTCCTTCTACTTATAGGAAACTCTAATGCATCATAATGAGTAGACCCATTATAAAGAACTCTTATTGGATTTTCCTTGCCGTATTCTTGGCCATACTCAGATTTTGATATCAAGCCACCAGCCTTCGGATCATACACGTATACAGCGATGGGCATCCTACAAAATCAGCCTCCTCAAATCAACATCCAAATGTGTATAAGCCTCGTTTCATATAATTTTTAGTCTTTTTTCGTAAGCTATCTTGGAGAGCTTATGAAAATAAGCTGATGTAAGCTGTTTCGTAGCATCTCGTAAAAAGTCTCATAATTACTTATGTTAATAGATAAACTCAAATAAACCAGCATAAACCAAGGTAAATTTACTTGTCCAGGAGGAAAAGAAATACTTACTGCAAAACATGTGAAGCAATGAACAATTCGGGTTCATCTCCCCACACATGAGGCTTCCTTATTTCTGAAATATTTGATTCAAAATCACCTTCAATAAACCTGAAGATGTATATCATGATAAAACCATGTTCATTAGCAAAATATTGTTCATCATTAAAGTAAAATGGTGATTAACAATGTTTTAATTAAGAAAAATGTCATTAATGTAATGTAATAGGAGAATGCTGAAAGCATCCAATGCGGAAACTCACCAATGTTTCATCTGTTCCTTTCTTTTGACATACTCATCAGCAACCTGACAAATAAAACAAAGAATAATCAAGAACATGGGCCTATGCAGAAAATGGCCAGAAACGGATAAGAAAGCAATCAATAGTGACTATAAACGCCAAATTGTAGCAAATAGTATGCCTAAAATTCTTCTGTTTTGCGCTTTTCTATTTAGTTTTTTTCATCGCTTTCGAGGAAGACGGTTTCTACTTCTACACTTTTAAGTGTGAAATATAAAGATATTTAAAATTTAAAACATACCTTGGCCCGTAAATCATCCGCTAGCTCTCTCTGAATACTTTCACTGGGAGGTGGTTTTCCTGACCTCAAACGGGCGCCATGAGCAAGTGAGCGGAACATACATCTTCCATCCCCAGGTATTCCTGCTCAATACATTAAGCTTCATAAACAATGCATGCAGCAAATGCATATATAAATGCCTAGGTTCTTATCCATGTTAACTTGCACATGTTAATGTATAAGTGAACATGCAATACACTACATATAAGTATATATCTGAACTCTTTTAGCTAATGTTTTTAAAATTTGATTGAGCCGGACGGTTCCCAACCAGTTTTCACTGCAGTTGGTTCAATTTGTTTTCAACCTGTCTGATTTTTAAAACATTGTTTTAGGCCGAATGTCTAGCTCACCAATTACGGAATATTCTTTGTAAACTTCATTCCCGCGTGAGACTTTAGCATTCTTGTCGCGGTCATTTCCATTCTTCTCGTCAGAGGCACAATCTTGTGCCGAAGTTATCTGTCCCACATTACTTTTAATTTTTAAAAGCATTTTCTTTTTACGTGCCATCAGCCTCATACACATAATTTGGCTTGACAATAAAATTTTATTGTGCCTCTTCCGAGACACTATGGAACTAACTACTTGAGTATTTCCGCTTTGCTTGGAGAAGCATGATCCAAAGTAACCTCCTCTGGTTGTTCGGCCCATAATCGTTGAACAAGATGGTTTTCTGCAAATGGAAAGACCAACATAATTTGTTACCAGTATCCAATGGCTAAAAATTGAAGAAAAGGAAGAGGATATTCGTGGGGCCTGAAGACCGCGGATCTTATTGCTCATCGGCAGCTGAGTACGACATCTCAGGCCAACGGCATTTATTGAAGATTGATCAAAAGGAAATCAAACATTCATGTTTTACATCATCCGAATCAAATCTTAAGTATTTGTTAAAAACTGTCCAAATAAAATTCCAAGAATATACATATTGGCATTGATCTCCCCACATAAAAATATTATCTACTAGTGTGTTATTTGATTCTTTGATGTTGATGATGTGCATAAAATTCATATCACTTGAATAGCTCAACTAGTTTAAACTAAGAGTTAAAAGAATTGGAGTTCTTGTTTAAACCCGAACGAAGAAAAAAAAACTAATAAAACAATTAAATATTAGTCTTTTAAAAAGAACATCTATATCTTTTAACTTCTTGGAAAAGTCTTCCAACTAATAACCATAACTGAATTTCACACCTATGTTTTCCGTCGTTATTTTCGCTGCAATGATATAATCTTATAAAGGGTCTTTACTAGCTAGATTAGAAACTAGACTAGAAAGCTTTTTTTTTTTTTTTTGGTGGCTGGGGTTTAAACCCTGGACCTTGCATATATTATGCATTGTCCATACCAACTGAGCTAAGATCACGATGACAGACTAGAAAGCTTTCTTAAAAAGGGTCTATTTAACAAATAGAGATAAATTAGACAATAGATTTGAATTAGGGTTAAGGGAGTTCAAGGACTAGATTTCGAACTCTTCAAAGGAAAAATATTCATATACTAGAATTTGAAGGAAAAAAAATGTTAACAATAATAGAAAATATACAAAAACACATCAAACATTATCCTCCAAAAAAAACCAAACTTTTATCCATGGATCAAACAACCCATGATACTTAATGATACTAAGCTATGAAACACGGACACTCATTGGATTAGGCGTGTCCCGGTGTTAGACACATGTCTTGTCCGACACTGACACATATAATTATACTGAATTATGTGATTTTCTCAAATTATTAGCTGTGTTCGCGTGTTAGTGTTCGTGTCGTATCCGGTGTATGCGTGCTTCATAGATACTATGTGACATTGTCTATATGAATCAAACAACACATAATACTTAATAATATAACATATTTCTATCAAACTCATTGATCTCTAGATATTTCTTTATGGTTTCTCTTATAATTTTTCTAGGTCTTCTACCTCCAGCGATGTAATTACTTTCTATTGATCTATTTTCCTTACTACAAAATATACCGGTTTTCTCTCTTTAAAATAAATAAAAACGATGGAAAGGAAGCAAACCTGTTGATTCAACACAAGTGAAAGGGGAAGGGTGGAGGGAATGGAAAACATGAGGCAGAGTTGCAGTGAGAAGTTATATTGTGTGTTGAGTTGAAAAAAAAAAGGTATATATTTGTTGAAATTGCAAGAAAAAATAAGTTGAGAAATTTGTCAA
>Ga0228711_1008384_pt1 | contig 14517 bp, 7 predicted proteins | sample MedpolnodulmetaG_2_FD_177996 | JGI IMG/M metagenome (GOLD analysis project Ga0228711, IMG submission 177996) | Root nodule microbial communities from Medicago polymorpha collected in Santa Monica, California, United States - brown nodules | ecosystem: Host-associated > Plants > Roots > Nodule...
ACACGAATGATGTTGTTGAGCAATACGTGATAATATCGATTGATAATTAGAATCCGCAACCCAAATCCGAGAATACGTACAAGTAGGTTGATGAAGTTTAATCCCAACATACTTATTTCCCTGTTAACTCTTGTCCCATTTATAAATTCTTAGTTTGATAGTTTATGAAACAACAAAATACCTGACAATCCTAACTCAGAACGATATCGATTGTTGAACGGCTTAGAATATCGCACCAGTCCCTGTGGAGACGATAACATAAATACTTACTTTTGATACTGCATCAAAGATCAATCAAAAAATGGCCATCAATAATCTGATTAAAATTAGTGATCCCTGTCTGTCTGCACAACAAACCCACACTACGACGCTCCTCCACACAACATACCGCATTAAAGTCACCACATATACAAATATTGTGACCCACATAGAAATTCAACTTCAAAGAAATATTATCCCAAAGAACCTGTTGTATGGATACATCACACGGTGCATAAACATTAAACAAGACAAAGCTCTCACTGGTCTTCAAAAAATGACCTACAATCACTAGAACATGATCAAAAGAAATAGTTGTCGAAACTGTAACCTCATTAACATTCCACAGCGTGACTAAACCCCTTGAAGAACTTGTCGAAGGCTGGAAGGAATACTCAATAGTGTTCTCCCCCCATAAAGATTTACAAATTATTGTGTCAACCACAGACAACTTTGTTTCTTGAATACAAAGAATAAACGAATGCTTCTCCTTCACCAATTGACGAACTTCCCTCATTTTTTCAAACCCCCCTAACCCCCTGACATTCCAAGAAATAATATTCATTAAAAACACTAACACCACCACCTGCCCACGACCCTCACAACCTACAACCTACTTCCCACCACCTGCCCACGACCCTCACAACCTACTTCCCACCACCATCACCTTCCTTATTTTTTCTTCTCGCCCCGACAACACATCAAACATATTATTATTATCCCCTTTGAATTTAAGTCCCATAGCCTTCCCTATCTCACACACATCATACTTGGGAACTAGTAGATTGAGGGATACTATCAACAAATGTTACCTTATTCATAGAGACAACAACCAACCCCCTACGCTTCTTAACAGTTTTCCGAAGAGCTCGAAGAATTTCATGCCGGTCCTTTGCTGGAAGACGAGCAATTCTTTTTAAACTTTGAGCATTATGGCAAAGAGCACCACATCCCTTCTTCTTTACACCTCGAGGAATATCTGCAGATGACATGTTTGTTAATTAGAAGAATTTAGATGTTCCTCTTTTTATTTAATTACGACTACCTGCAGTCATAAGAACGTATTACGCCAACACATTTTTTTTTTCAATGTCTTTTTTGATTGATGACATACCCATGTCTTAACTATTTTCCAAGGAAATATCATAGCACTATAGATTTATGAGGTAGAGGAATTGATAAGAAAATAAAAATGTATAATTAATACTAGCGAAAAGACGGACACTCACGTGCTCGTCTTTCCGCTCGTTTTAACGTTTGAAAAATTATGGACGGTGTTTTTTCTATGAAATTTTGATTTTGATTAAAACTAAAAAAAATATAAATGTTTGATGTTTTTTCCTTCAAAAAAAATGTTTGATGTTTTCGAGTTATAAAAAATCAAACTAACCATGATTATCTATTTCAACGACACCGATAATAATACAATATAACAAAAAAATATAATCTAAATTCTTTTTTTAATGACACCAACAATAATTTTATTATAGAAAAAGTTGTTTAAGTATATAATTGGAATGATAAAAAAGTAAGTATAAATATACTCACATAGTTTGTCACATTTTTTAAATAATAAAGGAAGAAAAAAAACAAAAAATATATATTCATATCGTGTTTATTACATTTATTTTAATATTTAAATTTATTCTTATCTATTTGTTACATGTGTTATTTGTATTGAATAATGAGGGTATTTTTGAAAAGAAAAATACAACCCACAAGTTTTCTTTAACACGTTATACAGTCTTGTAGGAGGACTAAGATCGGATTTTGATGTACAACATGAATGATTTTGGCTTAAACATTGAATTAAAGAGCTTGGCTTAAACAGGCACGGAAAAAGAAAAAAAAATAAAAAGCATGGTCCCGGCGGGGCTCGAACCCGCGACCTTCGGCTCATAAGACCAACGCTCTAACCAACTGAGCTACGGGACCAGCTCATGTTTGTTTTAGCTTTATATTTTATTTAACCTTTTGAAATCAGAATTCGTGTTACAATTGAAGCTTCCTAATCTGGAGCTGGCGCGCGTGTACTTACTCACTTTGTGTGGTGCCTGCATAACCATGATTAAAGACAGATACCAATTGCAAAATAAGAGGCTTTAGCAGAATTATGTGGAAAAAAAAGGTCCAATTAAGAGCCAGAGCTACATGCAATGCATGTACAGGGATAGAGCTTTATGTCTGATTTTGAAATGCAACATAAAAATATTCTTGATCTTTTATTCTTAATTTTGTTTAACAGATAAAAGACATTCCTGAAATGACACGAGCATTATAGTCTAACAATGTTGATTTACAACACGAAGCAACTTTTTGGTTTTGTGAGCAATCATCAACAGGTATGAATACAACTCATGCATTTAATTTAGGATGTAATGTCCCGAGTTTTAATTTACTTCAAATAGTGCTACACACTATATAAGGTGTGTGCGCGACACAACATTGTTCAGGAAACCTCTCTTCTAGGTGTAAAAAGAACAAAAATCAATAATAATCGGTATAAATTTAAAAGAACGACATGTGGTGGGATATATTGTTGTGTCCATGAATTGTGGGAAATATTGATACATGCAGTTTAGAACACTTGGGGTCTATTAGTAAGTAAATCGGTGTGTATAAAAATATTGTTATTTACTCCTTTGCATTTTGTGTTAGTGATGAAAACTTATGGAAAACTTAAGTGTACGATGGACATTGCTCTAGGTGCTTGGTGAGGAAAGGGTGCATCAAGGTATTATGTGATCTGTTGACATGTGCAGACCCCGAGGTTGTGGCAAAATGTCTGAAAGGATTGGAAAATTTTTTAGATGTTGGAGAATTTTGCAAGAAAAGTTGTGCTAAAATGGTTTCTGATTGTGGTGGGTTGGAAAAGATTATAAGTTTGAAGAGCTATGACAACAATGAGATGACGTGGAGATTTTAAAATACTTCATTTTTTGTTCTGAGTCGGGCCCTCTTATCTCCTTATTTTATTTCTTAGTCTTTAATTCCATCTCTTATTTTTTAATTAATTTTAATTTTTTATTTTAATTAGTCATTATTTCTTTTTATTTTCTTTTTTTAAATTACTTTTATTTTATTTTAAGAGAAGTCCAAAAAGTCCAAATCTGCATAATCCTTTTTTATTTATTTATTTATTTCTATTATTATTATTCGATAAAAATCCAAAAAAAAAGAGTCTCATAAGTCATAACAGTCTGTCATCAATCCAGTACGCGTTTCCTTCCATCCAATCCAAACTACCATTCTACTTCCCTTAACAAACCCTAATCAGAAATCTTGAATGCTATAAAACCCAGACACAACCTGCAATCAAAGGGGGGCTAATTTCATAAAAAAAAAACCTGCACGACCAAAAAATTCAATCAAAAAATTCTGCAATCAAAAAAAAAACATCACTACCACATCGTAAATCCAGAATTCGCATACACACACAATCAGACCCATAACCATCAAAGTCCAACCAAACAGACAAATCGAAACGCAAACGACGACACCATTCCATCACCTTCGAATTTCCGAACTAAACAACCCTTCAAGGCCGTCCAAGCATCGAATCCAACCACAAACCTCGACAACCCAGAACGTCACACCATCATAATCACTTAGTCACGTAAACAAACCAGTTACAAACCAACACTGATTCAATCGAGCCCAAAATCGAATCGCATAACACCACTACAACATCACTACAATCGGCCAGCAAGTTTTCAAACCCACACATCCCAAGATCGAATCCGAACTACTGCAACAGTCACAGACACACAGAAGCAACATAACAGAATCACAAATTCGCACAACCTCACCAGCAACCACGAACCGAGCACTTCACAGAGAAACGGAACAAACAAAAGGACCAAAAGGTATAAAATTTCTCTTCTTTTAGTCTAGAGTGGTGAGAGTTTGATTTTGGGAATTTTGGGTGTGAAAACGGTTAGAGGGAAGTAAAAATAAGGTGAAAATCGAAGAAAAATTAGAAAAGGGGAAGATTAGGGCTTCTAGCGCGGTGGCGCCGCCACCTTGGCCGGCCAACCGCCGCGCTGGGATGAACTCTCCTCGTTGGAGAAGACAACGGTGGGGAGAAGAGAGAACTGAGAGTTTGAGAGAAGAATCGGTAGAGAGAGAATGTTGAGCAAGAATGAATGGAAAACAAGAAGGGAGGAGGGTTTTATACCCCCTCCATGTTCCTGTGGATGACAGACCACGATAACAGCGTATACCTTCACTCTCTCAACCATGTGATCCTGATCAGCAACCTTTGACCTTCGTTCCATGATTAAATTCAGGCCGTCTGATCAATCAGACGGCCCATTGCCAATCCCTCAAGCCCAGACGCGCTTGCAGCCCATTTTCAGGCCCAATTCTTCTTCTTTTTTTCAGTACTACACCCCCTTTGTTTTGTTTTAATTCCTGCACCCCTTTTTCTGCATTCATTCATTTTTCGTTCCGTTTCTTTTCTATTTTCATCATTTTTATTTTCTCCATGCATTTTTTACGTCGCTTACATTTTATTTTACTGCATCATATATTATTTTAGTTTATTTTTTCATTTTCATTTCATTGTTAAGCATTTTCTTTTTTTAAATTATTAGATTGTATTTAGGGTTTAATGTAATTCATTCATGCATTTTTATCATTTTTTCACTTTAAGTTATTTTTTTCGTCGTTTATTTTATAGCATGGATTTTAGAACGTAAACTAGGTTTTAATGTAAATAATTTATTTTTCTTGTCATTTATTTTCCGCAGACCTTAGAATGTATATTAGGCTTGATGTAAATCGTTCATGTGTGCGTGGTGTGTGTATGCTTTATTTTTATTTTTATGCTTCTAGTTTAGGTTAAAGGTTTTGTGGTGATTCAACACCACCACAAAATACCTACGTTTTATCTTTCTTGCTCCGATAGCTGTAGCTTTAATTTAATGCAAACAAACCACAAAATCACAACAAAAAAAAAACTTTTTTACAATAAACCTTGATTCAAAAATCAAGTGATCCTTTTATTTTATTCTTTCATAAATCAAAATTGCAATGAACTTTAATCATACTTTAAGTCATTTTCTTTTAACATAAAAATACAAACAAGCTTATTAAACTAGGTCTCCATTCTCTTTGAAGTGAACTTAGTTTTATCTTTATGTACTTATACCTCAAACCTTAGCTCACTCTAAAGTCTTATGTTGAATTGCCATTTACCAAGACTGACATAGAACTAAAAAAAAATATTGGCTCTCATATCATCCACATTACCCATTCTTCATGGTCAAGTGGTAAATGGAGCATACCCGGACTCCAAAATCACAATGCATCACCGATTATTAATAAGACTTTTGAGTCTTATAGTGTAAACTCAAAATCATAATAAATCCATAATTTTAACAAAAACAAAAGTTGCCCTTTATAGCTTCTACGAGTCCGGGGTATGCACCATTTAACACTTGCTCCATTTAGTTCATTTAAGGCTTGGATGCAAGACATGTGGCAGAAAAAAAAAATCAAGGGTTGAGATTTAAAATTAAAAAAATAAATATTTGCTTAATAAAAATAAACAAATGTAATTTCTCTTCCGTGGTTAGCCTTCCCTTTCCCCTGTTACTGCTGCAATCTCTATCTTCTCTCCTCTCATCCCCTTTCGTCATCACCCGTCACTGCCTTCTTAGCCAATCACGATATAAGTTTTAAGTGCATAATGAAGCTACAATAGTTCTTAATTTCTTGAAGATCTGATTTTTTTCTCTCTCCCTTTTATATATGAAGTACTATGGCCACTACTAAAAAAAAAGCCATTTTGGGACAGATTTACGGACGGATTAGGGACGAAATTTGCTGACATTTCCCACGGAATTCGGACGAAATCGGACGGAGTTCGGACAGATAGGGTGTCGTCTGAAAAAGCCGTGTCGCAAATTAGAATTCCGTCCCAAAAATATTTCAGATGGATTTCGGACGCTTTTCACACTAACTCTGAAGTCTGAGTTTGTGGTATATTACGCTAAACTTCGGACGATTTTCAGACGGAATTAAGTAAAAATTTCCAACGGATTTCGGTTGGAATTAAGTTATTAAAACTTCCTACGGATTTCGGACAAAATTAACCAAATATTTAAAAAAAAAATCCTAAAACCAATATTCAATAAAAATAATTATCAGAGTGAAAATATAATCAGTCTCATAACATGTACTACTAAAACTCAATTCATTTCAGTAAAAATATAACAAGAGTATCACAATGTACTAATACAACAAAACAACTCAATATTCATTTCAGTAAAAATATAATATGAGTATCACAAAATGTACTTAATACAACTCAACATTCATATTAGCTAATAGAAATTTTAATAATAAATAAAATAAAACATTCCCGAGATGATCATCCTCTTGCATCCATAGGAGCGAATCAAGCTCAGTTGCATCATCAGTTACCAAAGCGACGTCAAGACTTAATCTCTAGTACTCCTACATAAAAATTAACATGATCAGAAAATTATTAAAAACAAATGAAGGAGAAAAACGGTATAAACCCTCAGAAAAACCATGGTAATTATCATGAGACTTATCTATAACCACTCAATTTATTAAAACTCTACTAAACAACAAAACTCGACCCAAATTAACAAGCTCAAAGACAGGTACAAACACGATACTAACAACTGCATAACCCCCATAGCAGTTGAGCAAAAAAAAAAAGCATTAATGTCTGCAAAGTCAGAGTCATAACCAGCAAAATAACTCCTAAACCAGCAAAAATAAACCTGCACAAAACCAGAAGAAATTGAGCATACGAAGGGAGAAAATTGATGATAGATATCTGAACCAAAAAAACCAGAACAACATCTATGTTTGATTTGAAATTGTGCACCTTACATCATCTAAGTTTGACATGCATGGTATGCGTAAAATGTGAGAATTGGATCTGCCACTTTTGTAGCTTCAACCCTCTAAATTACCAAAACTATCGAATAATAATTTGTGGCGGGGGCAATGAGCATTTGTTATCCCATATTTTGGACTCAGATTTACATACATGTATGTTAATTAATATCTAACACTTTTATTAGTGCTTACCTAGTCAACTAATATCTGACAATTTATCCTTAGTACTAACTTGAGAAAACTTGAATTCATTGATTTGAGGTTTCAAATCGAACATGTCAAGTAAAGATTCTGCTAGATCTGAAACAGAAACAAACACATAAGAAGCATAAAAGGATGAACGGTAACTAAGTCAAAACAAATACAACTTATGAACGATGACTATAAAATTTCAATTTGAGCAGAGAAAGCTCAACATAAAAGTCATCATAATAAAAAAAAGAAGTAGATAGAATCACAAAGTGCACTATAAAAGCTTATTTCAATATAAATCAATCACTAAAGAATGATGGATCAAGTTTGCAAAGACTAATTCTCTAATCTCATCTTAAGAATGATCAACATGTCAAAGTGACACTACTAAAAAGACCATCTCCAGCCTCACTTATATATATATATATATATATATATACCGTGCAAGAGAAAACAACAACAAATTAATAACTGCAACACCAAAAATTAGTGTACCTAATTAGATTACAAAGAATGATAATGTGATCAAACAAGAAAAAAAAAAGAGGTTTTGTTAAAGAGGCAATCTAACGTTTTGTTTTTGGCATACATAGTTTCCTACTAGAAAGTTGTAGATAACATCTAACTCTATAGTTTAAAGACACAGTATTGGCTCACTCTTAACTATAAACTTGCATTGGTTTCAAATCTAGGATCAACCTCATATTTCTTTTCTGTAATTAACTAGCACTGTCACAAACTACATCCTGCAATTTGCAATTCAAACCCTATTCTTATTCCCAACTCATTATAATGTTAAAACATACTCAAACAAGACCTTTTGTATAATTAGTAACTGCATAACCAAAACCCATTATACTGTTCTATGTCTTTATAGGAAAAACCCAACAACAAATTAATCTAACAATCATCAATAATCAGCAACAAATCATAAATATCAAAACAAAATTATAAAATTAAAAAGGAAAAACCCAAAACACCACAAATCAGCCCATTTATCATATTAACATCAGTTCAATATGATATAAAAAAACCCATAACATAAATGAACAAATGACCAAAATTTAATCAACATAGATACAGATTCCCCCAAATCACCATATCACTAACCCTATTAAGTAAAACAATACCTTGAATGAAAAATTGAGAATCTGAAGAGAAAGAGTCGAAATTGACTTTGGAAGAGCTGAAATCTAAAGAGAGGTTTTCGCCAATCTGAAGAGGAATAGCGGAAATATGAAGATGGAGATGCGAAATCTGAAGCAAAACCTGAAAAGGAAGAGCGAAACTGAGAAAGTGATTTATCAAAGGAGTTGTGGTACGAATTTGATTTTTTTTTAGGGATTGTAGAGAGAACACACGAGGGAACGTTTTAACACTAGATATGAAAAGAATTTATAAATATTGGCCGTCCGAAATCCGTCTCAATGTTTCACACGGTTTTGGGACGAATTTGTTGTTTTTAAGGAAATTCATGGGAAAAACACTTTTTGAACATGTCATATAAATTTCACACGATTTTGGGACGGATTTGGGACGAAAATTCCGCTCCGTTAAAACTGTCCCGAAAATTTCAGACAAAATCGTATCCGTCCGAAAATTCCGTCAGAAAACACTGTTTTTTTAGTAGTGGGCACTGATCTTGCGATTTATGTTACTGGTACATGATAAATGAGCTTTTTTGGTTATTGTTTTCAGATTGTATACAAAAATTTCATCGATGAAATATTTCACCAGTAATACGTGGTGGCGACGATGGATTTGTTTGTGATGGGGGCAGCGAAACGACGATGATAGGAATATGGGAGAGTGACGACGTTGTGATTTAGTGAGAGAACGACGACGACGAGCGGTGGAGGTGGGGTGGTGGTGGGCGGCGATGAGAGGAGAGGGGAAACGATGATTGAGATAGCAGTAACAGGGCAACATGGGAGAACGAGGGTAAACAAATTGCATTTTTATTTTATTTTTAGTAAACAAATATTTATTTTTTTAATTTTAAATCCCAGCCCTTGATTGATTTTTTGCCACATGTCTTGCATCCAAGCCTTAAATGGACTAAATGGAGCAAGTGGTAAATGGAGCATATCTTGACCCAACTTCTACTAAATCAATGCCTCCATAATTTTATAAACTCGCGGTATCACCATGAGTTTGACAAACGCAAGACCCTCCATCCGAGCAAACATACTTTAGATTTAACGTCATATTAATCTTCTTTTTTTCCTTCTATTTTTTGGCTCTCAAAAGTCAAAGAGTAGTGCTATATGGCACGACACAATTGTCGCACCATATGCACGAAAACATGTACTATTTGCATTTTGTTTCCTAATTAGTGGCTCCCTTCATGATTTCCAGCGTTTGTTTTTTAATTATAGCATTTAAAAAAATGATTTAAAAACACAATTTTTATATGTTTTTACCCATATGATAGGTGTTCAAATCTAAATCGATATCGTAACAAAAAAAAATCTAAACTGATACAAATTAAATTCATAAACTCATCTAAAAGAATCAAATACTCTACATCTAAAAGAATCGAAAACTCTACATAAAGCCAAATATTATTGGTTTGACTTTTTTAAAATCAAATCAAACCGCACACATATATTTTAACTTATTTCTATTTTGATATATTAAATTAATCTAATTATTCTTTTGTTTCGGTTTGATTTAGTTTCAAAAAATATACTCAAAATCTATTTGATCCAAACAATTCTCACAAAAGTACATACATATCCAATAATAATCACTTTTTATTTATTTGTAAAAAAAAATCTCTTTTTTGGTTAAAGCAAAACACTAGGAATCATTTTCATTTCTTAGAATGACTAGGAATATAAAAATACTACAAATTATGATAAAAGCCATTCATGATTAAGTAAAATGCGTGAGGCAAATGTTTTCGTGCATGGTGTGCGACAAATGTGTCGTGCCATAAATCATTTTCCAAAGTCAAAACCCTCGTTTTCACCAAAATCAAGTTTAGATTTAAACGTTGAAGAAAGCCAGAATTTAAAATCAATTCCAGAGGACAACTTGCCTTGTGGATTCCCTAAGGTTTTGTTTGGGAGTTTGGAGGGGAAGGAAGGAGAGGGTTTTGGGAAAAAGGAAGGGGAAAGTGGAAGAAATAGAGGATATTGAGAGAGGAGGACTTCAGAGGTTAATTTTTCTCCATAATACAAAACCCTCATCTTCAAATTTAATATATGTTGTTATAATATTCTTATTATTAAAAATATATGAATCATAAATATTGATTTATCATTATCTAAAAAGATACTCTTTCAAAAAAATATGAAACATTTTTTTATTTTCCTCTATATTTCTTACCCCCAAAATCTTCCATTCCCCTCCCTTTCAAACTGCCAAACAAAGCCTAAGTAGCAATGCAACAAGTAGGCCTACAAGAATAATTAAAACAAAAGAAAATGGAAAGCATACTTAAATTAAAATAGTAAGAAGTTGGAGACATGTCAACAAATGCAGGTGACGGCATTTAGAATTAGTTATGTTACGTGTTTGTTTTTTTGGACAAAGTTACGTGTTTGTTTGATCTCACGTTAATATATGCTCCAATAACCTCAATTTTTTTTATGGAGAAAGAGAAGAAAAGAAAAATAAGAGACGCCATTTGTTCACAAACTTGTGGAATAAAACTGCTCATAAATTTTGGGACTATAATTAAATTCACAGGAAAAAACCACAAAAAACAAAATTTAAAGGAGGCTGGTGTCCTATGGTATATTCGTATACGTTATTAGTAGTTGGTTTGAGGCAATACATGCAACTTTCTTTTTTATTTTTCCGTTAGAAATATTGTATAATTAAATACAAACAAACGATAATAATGAAATTTGAGTCAATGTTCTCATGCAAACTACGTCTTTATATACACTACTCTAAATTCCACCATATACGTTAATTTGTTACATCTAATTTTTAGGAGAGGATATTAGGACATATTAAATTAGTTACATCTAATTTTAGAACAACATATCAATACAATATATCTCATAATAACAAAAAAAAGTAGTAACTTTATGAATGGGATTTGGTTTAATTTTGAAATATGTATCTAATATCGGACATTAAAAAACATTTAACAATATTTGAAATTAGTACGATCTTCAGTTTGAGAGAAATTGGATTAATTTTTCAGTTGATAGGAGCATTGCAAAATACAAAAATTTATGTCCACTAAATTGCTTAATAAAATAAAAAATGAAGATGGTATCTTTAAACTATCATTTTTACTAAAAAAAAAACTTTGAGGTTAGACTTTTTAAATTTCTATATAGTCGAGAAGTTTAATTTAGTCAAAGACACCTAAATTTTTATTAAATTTGCATATAAACATGATCAATTATCTTTCTTAATATGTGTAATTTAATAATTCCTAAAAAAAGTGTAATTTAATCATTTTTCCGTATAATTCATTCTTCTTGTGGGATTATGTGATAATAGTAGGATATATATGACATAAATTAACAGAACTTATTTTAGTACCATGTAGTTTTGTTGTATACAGGTACTCTGTAAGAAAAATTAATTTAAAATTACTTTAAACTAATTAAATATAAAAAAATGACATAACATTTAATAATTGAATGATGAATGTGTGTCTAACTAAACTCCATGACACCAGAATTTTCACTAACTTAATATTCAAGCTAACTAAAACAATAGTTTTTTTTATCCAATGAAACGATACTATATATAAAACCAAAGTATTAGTATATCTAACCACATTTAATGATAGTCACATATGAATCATCCACCTTAAGGTATGAGATTTGTTGCGGTCACTAACGGCATGTAATCACACATTTAGTGATTGTGTGACTGTGATCAAAATCAGACGATTTAGATCTCAAGTTTAATATTTTTAACTTTAAAGAAAATTAAACTCGAGAATATTTTAATCTTTTTGTTTTTGTTTTGACCAATGGGGATATTTCAATCTTGTTCGAACGGTCATTCAGACATTCAGTGAATGTGTGTGATCAGCAAATCCAATTTCTCCATCCTATATACATTTTTTTCATTGGTAATCGGTAATACACATTATCATAATTAAAGATGAATGTGAAGACCACATGGACACATATCACAATTGAATGTGGGTGTACAATTGATACATGCCACCTAAGGTGGTCTATGTATCACCACCTAATTTAAATAGTATTATGCACCATATATCTTCAAGATTTTTCCTTCACCGGGTCCAACTAATTAGAGTATTTTTTGTCAAAATAAAGAGTCCAACTAATAACGATACAGTCCGTGCACACGAAACTCAACGGCCAAATATACTGAATTTGAGGCTCATCCTAGAATATGGGGTCCAATAAAAAAATAACTTTTGATTGAATTCAACCAATTACAAACTCTAGTTTTTCGATGGGACCCATTGCATGGCATGAAGCTCGTAATTGTTTCTCATGCTACCTTAATTTGTTCATCTCCGTCTCTATATAAACCTCACGACACTTGTACATTTTCATACTAAACAAACAAACAAAAACAAAGTTTAGAATCTCTCAAACTTCTGCTTTAATTTGCATTTAGAATCTCTCAAACTTGTTCTTTCTTCAACTAGTTTTTTATTTTGTAGCTATGGGGTTCAAAAACTTGGGTTTTCTTATTTTTGTTGCGACAGTATTGAATGTACTTGTTGGTCAATATGTCAATTGCAAGGGTACTAATGGTAATCATTATCATCGTCGTAGTGGTCGTCATCATCAGCATCATGATAACTCACACACTCACTTAGGCAATAGTGAAACTCTTTTCCAAAGTGGTTTTGTTCAACGAAATGGAACTAATTTTGTTCTGAACGGCAAACGATTGTACTTAAATGGGTTCAATTCGTATTTTTTAATGATCGTAGCATCAGACCCATCAACAATGTCTAAAGTTACTACAACTTTTCAAGAAGCTTCCCAAAATGGTTTAAACTTAGCAAGAACATGGGCCTTCAATGATGGAAGTTATAAAGCTCTTCAAATTTCACCCGGTTCTTATAACGAAGATATATTCAAGGTATTCATTAGTTGCATCTTATCATAATGGTCATCTAAATAAATTTATGTTTTGCTTGTGTTGTCACATACACACATATTCTTATCATGATAGTAACTTAAATTTGATGTTCGTACATATTTTATATTTATTGAAATTTTTATTTTAAAAAGTATATATGTACTATTAAACAAAATGAGATTAGCGATGAAAACTAAAATCACTCTTTAATTTTCTCTCCACTAAATTTAGTGATGGGTTTAGAGAGGAATTTCACGTTTCTCTTTTGTGTAATTCCCCTCGCCAGTATAATTTTTTATTAGTGATACATCAACCTAATTGACTTACTTCATACGTTAGATTTGCATGGGATAAACTTAATTCATATACGACTATTAATTATATTTTTGGTTATTTAAATTATATTTTTAATTTGGTAGTTTTGGTGAATAAAAATATTTGTATATGCTGCAGGGATTGGATTTTGTGATTTCAGAAGCAGGGAAGAATGGAGTGCAATTGATATTAAGTTTAGTGAATAATTGGAATGATTATGGTGGAAAAAGTCAATATGTGAAATGGGCCAAAGAACAGGGTCAGAACGTGAACAATGATGATGATTTCTACGTACATCCTATTGTTAAACAATATTACAAAAACCATGTTGCGGTAAGAATATAAACTGCTAATGAGGAAAGACAAATACGGATCTTTTCCTACTCATGTTCAATAAATAATCCAAATGACTGAGAATATTATATATATATAATATGGAAAACAAGTAGTCTCTAAAATTTAAAAACTATAATACTCCCTCAAAATTTTAAAACATCAATAGTCTTGAAACAAAATTAAAGCTAAACCATATGGAAAAGAGATACATGCAAACACATGATATATTTTCCATATTCACTATTTACAAAGTTTGATAAATTCTCACGAAAAAATAAATAGACACAAACTTTAACATAAAGCATATATTTTAAATTTTGATGAATTTGATTGAATGTGTGTAGGCTATTTTGACGAGAAATAATAGTATTACTGGATTGGCATATAAGGATGACCCGACCATTTTTGCATGGGAGCTTATGAATGAACCTCGTTCTCAAAGTGACTCTTCCGGCAAATCATTACAGGTTTATTTCCCTAGCTACTTAGTTT
>Ga0228711_1008387_pt1 | contig 14515 bp, 8 predicted proteins | sample MedpolnodulmetaG_2_FD_177996 | JGI IMG/M metagenome (GOLD analysis project Ga0228711, IMG submission 177996) | Root nodule microbial communities from Medicago polymorpha collected in Santa Monica, California, United States - brown nodules | ecosystem: Host-associated > Plants > Roots > Nodule...
TAGATTATATATTTTATTTGTAATCAATTGTGAGACTCCACAATATATATTAAGGAGAGTTAATTTTATATGATATGATATGGTATATGCGCCAGTTCCTATTCGGCAAAAGGAGTTTCACATATTTACGCCTTCAATGTATCTATCCCTATGTGATATTTTTTTATAAACTGTGTATTCGCCGTGTACAACTGCATAGACAAATCTTTTGAGCATTGTAGGACTCAAATGTGTGGCAAACTCTTTCTACAAATTTTAATGCTACTGCATGTCAAATACTAAATTCAAACTCAAGACTTTGAATAAATTAAAAGGGACATGTATTATCTCGTATAAACACTATTGGTTATGGCCATGTGATATTGATATTGATTGTTCATAAATTCTTACAATGGTTTAATGCAAGTTGAATTATTTTGTCAACAATGTAAGGTGTTGTATGTTATAGTAGTGCCATGTGTACACTGAGTGAAACTAATGCTATGTTGTTGGTTTAGATAACACACAGTATGGGCATTGATATGAATCTGATCAGTTTTTTATTCTTGTAACATCTGGTAAGGTGTTTGGAAGGTTACGAGGCATTGTTTTCCGAGCTCTATCCCTTTAGAGCGGTGAGACCTACGTTACCCCTTCATGAATTAGTTTACGGTTTAATTAGTATAGTTTTTTATTTTTATTTTTAGTCTTTACATATGTGAGGATTTATATAGTTTTGAATATAACAAAATAAAAAAAAATGTTATTGAGTGTATATTTTATTAGTGATTTGACAGAGCAAACTAATCAGTAGAAGACACATTCAAAGAATAAAAGTATCTAAGGAAAAATATAAATGGTGACCAAATTAATTAGTGAAAAACATTTGAAATTGTTTTTGTACTTGTGATTGGTTCATGAACTATGACGATAACACGACAGTTTACAATATTTTTTTAAATAACAAGTCTTGCTAACAAGTATCATTAAGGATCCTTGAAAAAAAGTATCATTAAATTTTTTATTTTTTGACAAAGTATCATTAAGGATGTTATTTAATGAACAAATTTGCCTCACTAGTCACCATGTACAACAAAATCATTTAATTGGCTACATACCCATGTTTTCTGGGAAAAATATATACTCCAATTTTTCTCTCTGTAGTTTCCAAACAAAATTTTTAATGATTTCTCTCTGTAGTTCCCAAACAAAAAGTTTAATAAAAAAGGCTTCAAAATAAAGTTAATGAAATTGCTAAAAATAAAAAGCCAATTATTACTTTTTTTCAATGTAAAAAAAATAGTTCTCAAAAAAACGTAGAACTACTACCTTCGTCCCTAATTATAGGACCCTTTTGAAAAAATAACGGGAATTAAGAAAATTAAAAGTGGTAATAAATTTGTTTGTAATTACAATTGTTTTTACAAATTTGTCCTTTAAGAGAGAGAGAGTTAGTGTATGTTTTCAATGTAGTATTTAATGCTGATTGAAGAAAAAGATATAAAATAAATAGGGGTATGTTGGTAAAGAATTAATTAATGTACTTGGAAATAGCAAAAGAGTATTATAAAAAGAGACAATTTTTTCTCTCATAAGAGTCCTATAATTAAGGACGGAGATAGTATTATTTAATGACATATCACATTTTTATATTAATTTATTTTAAAATAAGACTTTAAATAGTTTTACTTATAGAGTATCAATATCCAACTAAACTCCAGAGTATCTAAAAATTTACCTAAACTTAACTGCATTTTAGTCATATTATATCGCATGAAATTAAACGAATTCAAATACTTTAAACTCTAAGTCTGGACTACACGTTTGAGGATTTGGATTTTGGGTTCTCTACATTTGAATGATTTTACACTCTAAAAAAGGAGAGAGAATGCGAAAAAAATTATGAGAGAGAAAATAAGAGATGAAAGAGATAGAAAAAAATATAGATGTATTTCTCTTCTTAAAAGTGGAGAATTCTTGTCCCAAATTTGATAAAAAAAAGATAGGATTTTGCCAATGAATACCCTAAAAGAATTGGTCAAAGAATCCATTAATTTGTTTTTGTTTTAAACTCAAAATATTAAGTCAAATGTATTTTAACTTTGCATAATTAAAGAAAAACATAATGTTACACCTATTGAGATTCATGCACCAAAAGCATAAAAGTAAGGCCTCACTAAATTTATTGATGGAGTGAATATGTTTGTTCGTCCTCAAATTTATACCAATTGATCAATTTCGTCCTTCCATTTTTCAAATCAGAAAAATCGTCATTCTGTTTGGTTCACATTTAGCAAATGAGTTATTCTATCATGTTCAAATGTTGGACACGTTGACATGCAATGTTGAAGGTTGATGTGTTCGTCCATGTCGCATGCCATGTAGAAAAGGACTAGTTTGCTTGAATTTATTTCTTACCGAGAAAATAAATAATCATCAAGTCAAAAATAAAATAAACCAAAAAACCCAAAAATCTTCATCTCTTCATCATCTTCTTCCTCTCTAAAATCTAACATTTGGAAATTGAGACCCCATAACATTCTTATGAACCTACACTATAATTTTGTATAAGAATAAATTGTGACAACTTTCTGATTGACTATGGTGGTTGTATGGCGCTCTTGTGTTCCAGTCAGAGACTCAATGTTTATGTCGGAATTGTATAGATATGATATTGCAGTTGTAGGATAAATAATGGAGTATTGGTATATGTACAACCATTTGGGACAACTTTCATTTTCTCTCTTCTCATTGATCCAAAACAATAGAGAGAGAAAAAGGAAGAGAGAGAATAAGAATATAATGTGAGTATGAGAGAGAAAGTTGTCAAAAAGTTGTAATAAAGTGGTTGTACAAATATCATTTCTCTAAATAATGTTTAACTACATGTGTCTTGTTAGGAGGGTAAAATAGGTAGTTTAGAAAAAAAAATGAAGGAGTGAGTATAGATGTAAGATAAAGTGTTTCATGTTTATATAGGAGGGTAAAATAGGTAGTTTGGATAAAACGAAGGAGTGAGAGTATAGATGTAAAACCACAAGGTAAAATTTCTAGCCATTACTTTTTTCATTCTATGAGTTTCTCGCGCATCCTATTCGGATTGTAAAATCCAAAAAAATTTAACATGTTTTTGAATATTTTTATGGGGTGTTTATACCGTTCAGATTATATAATCTGGACTGTATAGGGTACACGGGAAACTCATAGGGTGGAAAAAGAAGGCGTCAAAATTTTTGGGGATTAACTTGGGCTAATATTAATCTACTTAACCTTTTGGCCCAAAAGAGTGTTTCAATTTCTATTCGCCCCTCCCTTTTACTCAGACGAGAGAGAACTGTAAGATAAATATTCCCGCTCATTCCTGTAAAGGGAAACGAAGAAGGCAAAGAAAACCACATTTTCAAAAAAGAAATCCCAATTCTTCTTCTTCCGGCGAAAAAAAATGCACATACGCCGTCTCAGACTCGACGACGACGACGAAGCCGCTGTCATCGCCGCCGTCGAAGCTCAACGTCAACCACAACCTCAAACAGTTCCCTCGGAACCAGTCGTACTCTCCGACGATGACGTCATCGACGTCTCCGATGACCACTCCCTTCCCACTCCTCCACCACCTCCTCCGCCGGTTCCTCCACCTCAGGCTTCGGATTGTCCCGTCAACGATTTTCTTTGCCGTCTCGGATTCTGCATAAAGAGAGACTCCCTTGCTACTTGTCTTCGCGAACTAGGGCAATCGGTGAATGGCTTCCAAGGGTTCGATGTTGCTACAAAGGCAAAACTTTGTTTCGAGCAGTTTCTATTTTCTGATCTCAATTTCTGTGGTAGTGGTGTGCTTCCTTCTAATGTTGCTTCCATGCATCTCGATACTCTCCCTGGTCCCTACGTATTGCAGGTTTCGTTCAATTTGACGGTTAATTAGTTATATTCTTTATCTTATTATTCCAATTATTGTGAATTTGGAGGTTTACTTTATACTATAGGTAGATGTTTGAAAAAATGCTTAAATCAAATGATTACATGATTCAGTTTTGTTAATTCATCAGACTCAAGGTTACTTATTGTAATTGGTATGTAATTGTTTGTTTTACCTTTGTGTCAATGCAATTGATTCGGTGGTAAGAGCTTGACTTTGCAGCCAAATCACCTTTATTAATACTTTAAAAAAAATAAAATGCAATCTGATGTATTTTAGGAACCAAAAAATAATTTGAATTTGAACATTCCTTTAGTATTTTATGGAAGTTTATAGTATCTTGGGTTGCTAGGATCCAAATTATGCTCCTATGTGATGGACAGTGGGTTAAGTATTTTTTGCTTAGATGGTCGCTGATATATATTTTCCGCGTGCGTGTCATTAATTGCGATCGATTTCATTTGTGGTACCTGTAGACTTTATACCTGAATGCGTTGGCAGGTCGATGAAATTGTCAATCTCTGTTGTCCTCTGCGAGGCAGGTACCAACAAGCTCCTCCAAGTAAAAAAAGGTGCCTGAAGTTGTCAATGACTGATGGTATTCAGAGAGTCTTTGGGATGGAGTACAGGTCTATTGGAGCTCTTGAAGTTTGTGCGTCTTCTGGTTTAAAGGTTTCTTCTATGCCACGAGTCATCCTTTTTTTTTTCTTCATTCAAATACACATATATACATGTCCATGATGATTTTATTTGCCATTCTCTCCTAGTAAGGGTTAACTTGAGGGATTTATTGCTACTTGTAGGTTGCAATCTCTAATGTACAAGTGCGCCGTGGAATGTTGATGCTGGTTCCTGAAACCATTGAAGTATTGGGGGGTTTAGTTGAGCAGCTGGATGCTGCTCGAAAGCGGCTGGTTGATGAACTAAATAAGCCAGCTAGAGGAAAAAGGTACAAATTATTTAATTCCAATAGGATTATTCAGACTGATATGGCAGGGAAATTTATATTTTAACAGGGAAGCTAAATTCGTGCAAATTTCTTGTTGTTTCTATCTTTCTTGCTGGCTTCTACTACTTTAATCAATGACTTTACTGTATATAGGTAAACCTTGATCAGTTAATCTTTGTTATCCTCATGCAGAACCATAAATGGAGTGCTTCCTCCTTTAGCAACCAGAGCAACTCTTGCTGCATGGCCTGCAAGTAGAGTTGATGATCTAAGTCACAGTGGCCCAACGTTGCACGGTACTGCTACTGTCCAGGCAAACAACCAAGGCAAGTCCTTATGTTCTAGATTAGAGTGCCTAAATGTGTGTTCGAGAAAGGGTGTATATACATACGATGTAACCAATCTCAGTCTTAGTATTCTTGACTCTGATCTCATCTGTTCTTTATGCATGTGTTTTACAGCAGGTACCGGCCACAGGATTTCTGGCATCGGTAACAACTTACCAACTGAAGATACTTCGCGCATGAGTGCACAAAATGCTACTTCCAATTCAATACCCCGCATAGTTTCAAACGTGGAGCAAACAAATATTGACATGCAGCGCCAACAGGGTGCCAGCATAACAACTGAATACACTTCGCGCATGAGTGCACTTAATGCTACTTCCAATTCAATACCCCGCATGGTTTCAAACATGGAGCAAACAAATATTGACATGCGGCGCAAGCAGGGTGCCAGCATAACAACTGAATACACTTCGCACGTTGGTGCACAAAATGCTAATTCCAATTCAATACTCCACATGGATTCAAACACGGAGCGAACAAATATTGACATGCAACGCCAGCAGGGTGCCAGCATAACAACTGAATATACTTCATGCCTGGGTGCACAGAATTCTACTTCCAATTCAATACCCCGCATGGTTTCAAACGTGGAGCGAATGAATATCGATATGCAGCGCCAGCGGGGGGCCAGTATAACAACCGAAGATGCTTCGCCTATGGATGCACAAAATGCTACTTCAAATTCAATACCTCACATGGTTTCAACTGTGCAGTCGATGAATATTGATATGCAGCGGTGTACCAATCCCGTGTCCCATAATAGTTCAATGGCTAACCGGACATCTTCAATGGCTGAGGAGATGCATATAGACACTGCTAATATTACCATGGAAAACTCTGTCGACAACCAATCTTCTCACATGAACTCAAATGTTGCAGTGGCACATGAAGACACCATTCATGTAACAAGAGAAAGTTCTGTGACTGCTGTGTGTTCTTCTGTTTCTGAAAATCTAGAGACTGAAAGGGGTAGAGTTCCCGTAATCACAGATAAAACTTCTCTGAACGGATCTGCCTCCGATGTTTTTAACAATGAAGATATCCTGATGGATGACGCCAGTGACAATCTGCTTATACTGTCTGTAGACCAAGAAGTTCCTTTCACATACTTAGCTAGTTTGTCAGCCAAGTGGGCAGCAATGAAGGAGACAGATCCTCTGGTTCGGGGTAAAATTAAGGTAAGGAGTTTCAACTGTCCAATGTTCTTTCTTTGGATAGTGATCTTTAGCTCTCGTGCATAGGTTAGTATCAGTATTCAAATTAATTTTACTTACTGTAGCCAATATGAGTTGTTAGAATAGGCTACCTACCACCATATTCTACAATGATATTGTTAAAAGTTCAAACATGTTTTACTCCGACGTCGTATAAAGGTCTTTGCGCTGAATCCATGTGTGGTGTTCTCTCTTATACATATTAAGCTTCATATTGTAAGATTTGAGTATCAGGCATTAATTGCTATTCTATGGTGACATTGGTTCGTGGATGAAATTTTCTTTTGAGCATGTATAGTTGATGCGTCTTTGTTTCTGCAATCTCGATTTTTCAATATTATAAATGCATTATTTTTTTGTAGTGCTTTCTGACTGGCGTAAAAGGATTCCAGTATAAGAAAAGGACAACCTACGAGCTTCAAGCCTATGTAGATGACGGTAGCCTTATTTCTGAAATCCTCATTGATCATGATGTGAGTTTGTTCTAAAAAATAAGCTTTTAAAGCGTGAGCTTTATCTTTTCACCGTACTAAGACGATCAATGATATAATATTTTAGGTTGTCCAGAAAGGAATTGGTTATTCTCCTGTGGAGGTCACTGCGGCTCTTTCTTCTTCTGACACAAATATAGTCAACAACATGAAGGAGACTATGCGCAAATTCCAAACTTTCTTAGCAAACTTTGAGGTAATACTAATCTTTTTCTGTATATGGCAGATTCCTGTAAGTTGTAAGCAGTTAGCTAGCAGCCAGTTATTAGTTGCTTCTTCATTCTGTTAATTCACATCTTTCTTTTTATCTCTAGGGAGTAATACTAGTGGAATTAAATAGAAGATATTCCCTTCCAATTGCCCTAGACATGAGTCAAGGCTGTCCTAAATCTGATGCGTGGTCCCTTCTGACAAGGCTGAAGTCTTATCACCCTGCACAAGCTCTTAACCATTTCCCTTCAGACACAATCGTTTTATCCCCATAATTATTTGAATGGCTAACGATGCCTAATTTGGCTGGGAGAGAGCCGGGCTCAAAATTGTTGCAACCTAACGCAATGTGAATGGCAAGATGCCATTCCAGCTCTTGTATATTGAAGATGACAATAAAACTTTTCTCCATGCTTCACCAAAAATCCTTGATCCCTAAAACCTAGAAGAACTAAGATGGACTTAGAAATGTGGCTGTATGAGATGGCATGGTGCTGCCATCTGGTCTGAGGCGAAGGCTCAAAGTTGACCTATTGATGCGAGGAAGGCATTTTATGTTCAGGTCCAGAGAAAAGTTGATCAATTTGTGGTTTCCAAATTCATCAAGACAAGGTATGACCCTACCTTTGATCTCAGGTTGCCGTTGGGGATGGTGCACTCAGTGAGTGGCATGTAACAGATGTTTTAGTAATTTAATTTGAAATGTAAATTTTTTGCGAAGTAATTTTTGCTTTGCTTCCCTTTTTAGCTGATTAGTTTTATAGGATTTGATGTATTAAAAATAAGTCAAGAGACCAAACCAATGAGACCAGAATAAGCTTAATTGGTTCAATTGATGGCAAATAAAAAATCAAGTATTTAAAAAATAAAATAAAAACGTAAAAATTTAGTCCCTGTTCAACCGGATCAACTGTGAATTAACTGGTTTCCGATTGAACCGCCCTCATCTCAATTTGAGGCAGTAACCAGAAACGGGTCTGACAATTTTTTTGACCACCCAAAAAAAAAAGATGGGTTTGGGGTTTTTGTGTGGGAATTCCTGAGCCAATTTTCCTTTATTTCAGAATCCTCTCAATATAGTAGGTGTTAAAGAATACGAAAAAAAAGATGCGTTGAAGAGAAAGAGAGAACAAATGTTAACAAAGAACTGTTTTCTCTCCTCTTCCTTTGTATGTTTTGATACAAATTGCGAAGAGAGAATTAAAATTATTTTTGAAATGACAAAAATATCCGTAAACTTAAAACATAATATGTAATTTATCAACTACTTTGTAAAAAGAAAAACTGATTTAATCAAGATTAGTTAGTTAATTAATTAATTAACTAGTCCCTTGATATAAAGCCTGGACATATAGGTTCAAAGACAAGTTGTTGTGGTCTAAGTTGGTTAAAAACATATCAAGGAATGTTTGCATTTTCTTGCAGACAAGGCTTATCGAGCAATTGGGTGTGGTACTGATAAGTCTAAATGTGGTTGCTTAATTTTCATCACATACATATTGTCGTGTGCATGTACAATTGCCAAGAAAATCAAGTTCAACACTCTCCTCTATTTGGATAAAATTCACACTCATTTGAAGAGGTTGTAGTTCGAGTAAGAGATATCAATAAATAAAAATAAAAACTGATTATATTGGCATCTAATGAATAAATTTTATTCGTAAACCAATCCACAACGTTCTTTTAGAACTGAAGCTGAACTAAGACCAGATCTTATGAATGAATTGTTGCTCTTATTCATTTAATAATCGTCTTTGTTGAGGAATTGAATTTATCTTATTTTTTTCCTCGCTCACAATGCTTTGTTTTGTTGCAACCTAAATAACAATGTAATGCAATTTGTTAAGGCTGGTACGCAATTGGAGAATGGGGTTGGAAGATGATTTAAAAAATAATCTATTGTGGAAGGACTATGATAAAACTTTGTTCCCTATGTAATCTAAAGGTTAAAAAACAACTTGGTCATGGTGGGGATGTTTATCACTTTCTCATGCTAAATATCACCCCATATTAGACCAATCATGTAATAGTCAATTAATAACAAGTCCCCCTAATATAGACCCTAGTATAAGGGTGCACTCATAAATTTTAAGTTATCTGAAGAAAATAAAAAATTAAAAACATAAGTGAAGGATCATACATTTTTTTTTTTGAACATAGTGAAGGATCATACATTTAAACACCAAGAGTTTACATTTGAAATTAAATTAAGATACCACGAGAGTAATTTTGTCTTATTATTCAGTCTTAAACACGTGGTTATTCTTAGACATATGAAAATCGCCCTTCTTACAAGAAGGCTTTTGCCAAAGCCCAAAGACGTGTCGTTCAGCCCAGTCCACTAACTCAGGATAAAGCACCTTAAAAGGAAACATCATTTTGAGCCATGAAGGGTTTGTCACATACATATCTCCCCTGCACGCACTTTTTACTATGTCTTTGGCACATTCATTTGCTGATCCCAATGGAATACATTGTAGACTAGCCTACAATAGTTAATGTTGTGAATTAGGATAAGAACACACACAGTAGTGTAAACTACACTGGTTGAGGTTTAAATTAAAGGAGGTGTAATATTATGCATGGAACCAATTTACCAACCTCGTCTTCATATGCCTTCAATGCCATATTTGTTTTGATAAAACCAGGTGTGACGATTGTAATGCCAATGGACCAACCAAGTTCAATTCTTAGAGTCTCAAAGAAGCTTATTGTCGCAGCCTTACTAGCCTGATACCATAATGCATATAATCACAGTTTAAGACTATTATTTTGGCTACATAAACAATTGAAAAGTAAATTAAAATAAAATTGATGTGTTGTAGTATGCACTTTCTCTATAATTTTGAAATGAACTAATGTCTATGTTTACATTATAGATACTTAATCTTGGAAGTGGGAACCATCCACAGCCTGAAGCAACCACTATGATCCTGCCTTTGCTGTTTTTGAGATGTGGGATTGCATATTGAGTGCCATGAACTGCTCCCCAGAAATTTGTATCCTGTGAATAAACACTGAAAGTGAAACTACCACTTTTGAGATAGTTATTAAGAGTTAAGACTACCCACTTTTGATGTAGTTCAATTTATTCACCATGAGGTTAATATCTAAGCAGATATCTATAAAATCATGAATGACCAAGGGAAAAATGCTACACATTTTGTTCATCCTTGTATCATAGTATATAATTATCAAAGCATATATCATTCCTTAAATATAGTTTTCGAACCGATAGTAGGTTTTGTCAAATATCCCAAAGATGAGCTTGCTAACTTGACTCAACCTTTCGTCAAAAAAAAAAAAAAAACTTGACTCAACCTGGTAGCTACCTAAACTTTAATTTGGATGATTTGCTCCGCATTGGGATTTTAGATATTATATATACCTATATCTAAATGGGATACTAAGTTTTATATAAAATTTTTGTTCTAGTTTTACATTTTATGTTATTTTATTTTCAATTTTATTGTTATTTATTTAATAAATAACTAGGTTTTTTTTATAGCTATACCGTTTTTTTAGTAAAAAAAGGTAAATACAGCGTTTATGCAAAATTTTGGTGTTTTATTCTCTCCAATTTTACCTTAAAAAAAAACATCTAAATGAAGAATAAAATAAAGGAAAATAATAAAAGTTTTGGGAGACAAACACCTAACCCATGAAATAAGAAGAGACAGAAAGGAAAAAAAAAGCAAAATTAAAGAGTATTTAAGAGAACCATCTCTAGAATGTGTATTGTCAACATTATTGCACTCAGTTTTTTTTAATGGACAGTGAGACCACGTCCATTAATTGAAGCAGAACATATAGCTTACCATAATTGGAGTGTATTTAGTTAAATCATGACAATCCTCTATCAACGTTGGAATGCCAGAAACTCCAGCATTATTTACCAGATGATCCACTGCATGAAACACACAATTTTTATCAACTTTTTAGATATATACTCACTAGAAGAAGAAAAAAAAAAGACAATAATGAAAGTACTTCAAAATTTCACTAACAGTAACATACATCGTCCAAAGTGTTTCATTGTTTCATCAATAAACCGCTTACTGTCTTCGACCTTGGAAACATCTGCACCAATGATAGTAACATCAGGGGAACCAAGGGATTTTGCCATATCAGCCACTGCTACAAGATTCTCTTTTCGAATGTCAACTAGAGACAACCTTGCTCCCCTCTTAGCATACTCATAAGCTAGTTCCTTTTTTTAGAGAAAGGTTTTATTAGCAACATTAAAACTTGTAGCAACTCATGTACCCTAAAGTTTTATTTGGTATAGTATTTATCATTTAATCATTTAACTATGCGTTAATTTATATTTATTTAAAATTTTATAAATGTTTTATTTTTATGAAAAAAGGTTTAGGTGAGTTTTTATGATGCTAGCTCTCTGGCGTCGGCGTAGATCTCAGCGCATAGAGAATTGAGGAGATTACAAATCATCCTCCAATGTAGTTTTTAAGCAATGAGAATTGAATTCACTCTTGTAAAAAATAAATCAACTTCTTATCAACTGAACAGGGTCAGCCCAATAATGTTTAAAAATAAGTGAGGCTTGAAACAAGTTTTGATATATGATGCCTTATTTGTGTGTATAGGATGCCTTTTTATTTATACAATTCAATGAAAAATATTTTTTTGTTGGTAAGCCTAAAACGAGGGCTTTAGTGGCCTTACCTTTAGGTCTGTCCTGCAATGGAACCAACTTTTTGTGGACTGGTTTTTAAGTGAATTGAAATTATTTTAGCTAATTTTGCATTATTGATACTAGTATCCACATTTTTCTCGTAGGTATAAGATAATTCACAACAAAACAGAATATTAATGGAGTAAGTTGAGTACCTCGCCAATTCCTGAGGCGGCCCCAGTGATTAGTACTACTTTTCTTTCCATGCTTTCTGTGTGCACCATATTTTTTGCATAAATAAGCAATTTAACAAAAAGAAAAGGTAGCATGATGATAGGGACCAAAATCAGTGACAATGGGGGCAACACTACATTCAGTATGTTGCAAATTGAACTCATTGTTTTGGGAGATTTGATTGGCAGCTTCTCAAGCTAGAGTCAAAGTTCTGTCTTTTCAATTTTTTATAACTATGACTTGAATTTATATTGTAATGTGAGACATGTCTGGCTGTGACTGTTAACTCCAAGACATGTCTATCAATAACTATTTTATGTACATTTGCCAATTTTGTTGAGGGTTGTTGGATGGGGCATGAAATAGTTATTGCATCTAGCAATGAGAAAAAAGAAAAATATTAGTGGCGGATAGGAATTTCTTATGGTTGATCCGTGGCTACTTGCTTTTGTTCGGCATTTATTTATAGTAAAAAAAATCACAAGTGTTTTTATATACATTCGATTTTAGAATCAAAACACCACTTTTACCTTCTTTTGAACTTCTCTTGTCTCAAAATTAATTTTTTTCATGATTTTTTTGGCATAAGAGAGTTTGAAGCATATGCAAAGAGGTCGTTCAGATCTTAAAATTTGAAGTACTTGTTTTGTTTGGATATTAGAATCCAAAATGGTCGAAAAGCTCGGAAAAAAACAGTTAGTTGCAGTTCAATTGTGGCAAATTTTTGCACTTTTAAAACAGTCTCAAAGCCCCATTCATCGGATTTTAGAATCCAAAAATTAGAGGCATTTTTGGAATTTGATATAGTGCGCGAGAAACATGGTGAGTGAAAAAAGAAATTCTCTAAAAATATTAGCGAACAACTATTTTAGTTTATGAGTGTGCAAAACTTACTCTCCTTAATTGCAAACACATCTCTCATGTCTCTTTTGTTAAAAAATTAATAGGTTAGAATCATCAACAAAAAATATTTTAGATGACTAAATTGACTATATAAAAATAGATTTCAAAACCAAAATAACTAGTAAAAAATTCAAGAATATAAATACAATTTCGATACATTTAAAGACCAATCTAATAGATAGTTCATTTACAAGAACCAAAAGTTGGTTTGCCCATTATTATTCCACAGGATGTAACCGGAGGAATTCCTCATTGGATAAAATCCACTCCCTCAGTGGATTCCTCAATTCGATAGAAAATTAAGGGAGTAACATGAATATCTTGACTATTGATCTCCACATTATTAGTGTGATGATCTACGTCCTCCGATCACTATTGTAAGCAAAAATTAACATATTAAATTCATTTGTTAAATAATGTATATGGTCTATAATAAAGACCACATACATCATTAATTAAATGAACTAAAATATAAATTTTTGTTTATAATAACGACCAGATGATGTATTTTTAGCAATAATAATTATGTATCCATGACATGCATGTGTTGATTATTTATTGGATATCATGTTAACTATTGTTTATGGGGGCTTTTGTTAAGAATAAATAAATAAATTTATATTGAAAAAAATATTTTTTACATTTTTAAAATATTAACTATACATGTTTCACGATGATTTTATTAGCTTTGGTTACTTAAGAAACGTCTCTATGAAACGCATGTTAGTATTTTCCTTATTTATTTATTTAACATTAACGTGAACATGAATGACTTGAATTTATGGTGATGTGAGACACTCACTACTGAGTACTGACCAATCTTATTGAGAGGGTGGAGTAGTTGGATGGTTGGCAATTTAGCATTGATAAGTTATGGTAAAAAGATGTGTACCTCTTGTTGGAGTAGCAAGTACCTCTGTCAGTGTTTTTGGAGCTTTCCAATCTATCCTGATTCTGATGAATTTTCGGAGTGGAACTCACTTAAATTTTGTGTGATAAAAAACAAAGATGTGTAGGAAAAAAATGGATATGTGATAAGTGATTTTTCTATTCTACGTCTTTTTTTTCTAGTGAGTTACTATTGTAATTTTTTTTAGAGAGTTTTACAATATTCTACACATTTTTACATAATGTCATTAAAAAATAAAAAGACTACGTATGCGTTGACTTAAAAATAGAAATCAAAAGTAGTGATTGAAAATTTTATAGAGACTAAAAGTAAAAGAATTTTTTTCAGAGAGGCTAAAACAAAAAATCGATATATTTATAAGAGATTAATTAGAATACTTTGATAATGTAAAACTAATTTACACCGTCAACCAATTAAAACCATCCATTTAAGACACTTAGGAGGGTGTATTGAATTAGGATTTTAACGGACAATTTTTGTTTGAAAAAGTCTTGAGGATTTTAAAAGACTTTGCAGGATTTTGATGACTTTGAAGAATTTAAAAGACTATTAAGGATTTCAATGGATTTAATTTATAAGATTTTAAAGGATTTGAAATGATTTTATGGATTTCAAGAGATTTCAACAAATTTTATGAATTTTAAGAAATAATTGAAAAAAATATCATAACACACTCTCTTTCACAAAATCTCAATAAAGACTCTTATTTATTTTACTTTATTTTTTACG
>Ga0228711_1008388_pt1 | contig 14514 bp, 8 predicted proteins | sample MedpolnodulmetaG_2_FD_177996 | JGI IMG/M metagenome (GOLD analysis project Ga0228711, IMG submission 177996) | Root nodule microbial communities from Medicago polymorpha collected in Santa Monica, California, United States - brown nodules | ecosystem: Host-associated > Plants > Roots > Nodule...
AACCATTAGTGGATAGAAACTTTCGGAGTTAGTTTATAAGTGTTGTGAGCCCATTAAGACATTAAGAGGGTTAAACCCAATTGTGTAGAGACTATATAAGCATTAGTCATTAAAGAAAATAGGGTTACACAATCATTTTACAAAATTTTGAGAAGAGGTAGAGAGAGAAAGAGCAAGAGGAAGAGAAGAGGGTTTGAAGAGAGAAGCTTGAGGAACAAAGAGGTGATAGAGATTCTAGGAGCTTAATTGAAACTTTTGCAAGGATTATTGCTTATTGAGGTAAGGGGGCTAGTTTTCATTCACAATCTTTTGTATAATCTCTTTTTCTCCTTAAACCCGTAAGTCCTTATTTGTATAAAGTGATTATTATGAATTTAATTGATGAAATTCGTGCTTGTATTTTGATGTGATGTTTGGCTATTTGAATTTGTTGATAATCAAGTCGTTGATGATGAAATTACATGCTCAATATACGTATACATGTATACTTTGTTGATTTTGCTCAAATTGGTATAAATTAGTGTTGTTGTTGATTGTAATGAATTCATGTTCAAATGAAGTTGTTGTTGAATTGGATATGTTGTTGTTGATTCACACCATGGGTATTCCATTTTGTGAAGTTGTTGTTTGAATTGGTGAAGTTTGTGTTGAGTTGTCATGTGAAGGACCAAAATGAATTTTTGATGTATAAAGTTGTTGACCGAGTTTGGTGAGTTAGACTTAGTATAATTTCTGTTTTCATGTTGTGGTTGTGTTAGTTGAGTCGTTTGGGAGAAAACGGGAGTTTTGTGTGAAAATTCGATTGTTAACCATTTTGAAAATTGAGTGTTTGTGTGAGGTTCTGGGAAATTATTTTGGGATAGTTGAAACTTGAACTTTTCGGTTGATTACGATAGAGCTAAGTGCCAGGAGCGCGTAGGCGAAAACGGCAATGAAAACGGATTAACGGTTTGAATTTTAAGCGCAAAATGGTGGAAAACGCACTTTTTGAAAAGCTGATTTCTGGACCTGATGCTGTCAAAATTGTGCCGTGATTTTTGCAGCCGTGACACGATTTTATTGGCAGAATGTTCAGTGGTTTCTGGACATAAAATCGTGACACGATTTTGGTGAACCAGATTCTTCATATTTCACTATTTTACGCCTTTTTCCGTTTTGAATTGGCCTTTGGTGTAAACATGAAAGTTTTATATAATTTTGTTAGCTTTCCAATGGATTTTTTTTGAATTAAAAATGTTTTCTGAATTTTGAGTTATGATGAAAACACTCCAAGTGGGTCTTGAAGAAATTTTAAGGAAACTTAGCATAGCTATTTCCAAGTCGACCCAAAACTAATGGTTGGTTTCCAAACTTCAAAACTAGAAGTATTAGGAGTTCAATTAAGAGGTTTAAGAGTATTTAACCTATGTCTTGTTGAATCTAACTTGGTTTTATTTTGAAAATGATTTGGTTTTGCAATATAGAAGAAATGATACGAACATGTCGTAACCTTATGATTTTGATGATTTTGTCGTAGTCGGCAGATGAAACACACATGTATATTCAACTACACTCATATGTGATCTAAGTGTATACATAGTCGAGGCCCTAGAGTTTATTTACTTGGTTTTGGTTCAATTCTCTCAATTATTTTAAAGTTGTAAAATGAGAGACGAACTTTGTCGAAAATAATCTTTAAGACCAATTACTTGGCAAATATTTTGTGAATAGCTTTGTATGATTGCATGAAGATGTATGAATGATTGCTAGGTGTTGAAATGATACTTATCTTAGTATAACGTATATTCTCCTTTACTTGGATTGTTAGGAATTGTATACATGGAGTTGTTGAACTATATGATTATAGCCGTTGAATTATTGTGAACATATGCATGGTGGATTGAGTCATATGTTCATGCATCATATGTCGTGTCGGATGTTATATCCATATAGTCGTTGATTATAGCTGTTGATAATGATGTTTTTGTTGCATCATGAGTTGACGACCTTGGAGAAGTATGGTACCACATGCATATAGGAGTCGTGTCTAGGCGCATAGCATAATTTGGCATGAGTCCTAATTGCTTATGTGGTTGATGATGATTTTGTTTGTGATGAGTATGATTGATGAATCGCTTACTTGTGGTGAATGGAATCATTGTGTTGATAAATAATATTGAAGTCGAATGTTCTTGTTCATCATTTAAAGTTTAAATTTGATTGCAACTTTCCAATTGTTTATTTTGATTATGATTGATGTGAAGCTAACCCCCAGTGGTTTTGACCGCCTACCTGTTTGTATGGATGGGTAGACGGAGTGCAGGAGTAGTTTGCTTAGTGAGTGCCTGGATAGCGATAGCTATCTCCGTTATCGTATTCTGTCGAGTCTTAGGGTAGGATCTGATCTAGGATATCTGTCTCTATGATTATTCTAGATTGATTGTTCTGAATTTTATTTATACTGTGGAGGTTTGCCCATTTGTCGGGTCTTGGAGACTTTATTTTTGGTTGTATGTTGTTTTTATGACATGTATACTTGGTGATGTATGACTTATATCCGCTGCGACTGTTGAATAATTTTATATATGCATGTTGTTTGATTTTGGATGTGAAGACGTAGCGTCTATTTCTTGAATAAATGCTTTATTCGCGTGTTTTATCGCTTTAATAGAAATAGGGCGTTACGTTGAGGATGATTCATTTGAATTCTTATAGAAGGACCCTTAGTAGTAGACATCTGATCTTGCCCAGTATCTTCATTTTCATCTTTCTCAGGTTCAGATTCATTCACCTGGGTGGGTGCATTTGTTTCCTGAACAGGTGTTTCAACATCAGCATCAACATCAGGAACCCTTTCTTTAGGCACATCATCTATCACTACATTAATAGATACCATCACAGTTTCAGTTTTGGAATTAAAAACCCTATAGGCTCTGTTGTTAGTAGAGTAACCAAGAAAAATTCCTGCATCACTCTTAGAATCCATCTTCCTCCTGTAATCTCTATCAGACAAAATGTAGCACTTGCTACCAAACACATGGAAATACTTGACTGTAGGTTTTCTTCCCTTCCAAAACTCATAGAGAGTTGTAGTGGTTCCTGATCTTAAGGTTACCCTGTTGTGAATATGACAAGTTGTGTTCATAGCTTCAGCCCAAAAACGATATGGTAGGTGTTTAGCATGAAGCATGACCTTGGCAAATTCTTGAAGAGTCATGTTCTTTCTTTCAACAACACCATTTTGCTGAGGTGTTATAGGTGATGAGAATTCATGTTTGATTCCCTCATCTGAACAATATTCATCAAATTTAGCAGTTTCAAATTCAGTTCCATGATCACTCCTTATTCTTACAATAGCATAGCCTTTTTCTCTTTGCAGTTGTGTGCACAGTTCTTTAAACACATCAAAAGTATTTGATTTTTCTCTAATAAAGTTCACCCAAGTGAATCTTGAGAAATCATCAACAACAACAAGAACATACCTTTTTCCACCAGTGCTCTCAACTTGCATAGGTACCATCAGATCCATGTGCAGAAGTTCAAGAACTTTAGAGGTTGCTTGATGTTCCAACCTTGGATGGGACATCCTTGTTTGTTTGCCAATCTGACATTCACCACATATGCTGCCTTCAACAATCTTCAGATCTGGTAGACCTCTAATAGCTTCTGATGTTATGGCTTTCTTTATTCCTTTCAGATGCAGATGACCTAACCTTTGATGCCACAACTTGATCTCTTCTTCTTTGCTTAAAAGACAAGATGAGATAAATGACTCTTCCTGAGATACCCAAAGATAGCAATTGTCTTTAGACCTTGTGCCTCTCATAAGTACTTCTCCTTTCTCATCTGAAATCTGACATTCAGGTTTGGTGAAGTTTACTTGCAGTCCTAGATCACACAGTTGACTAATGCTAATTAAATTGGCAGTTAATCCTTTAACACGCAGCACATCATCAAGTCTTGGCAACCCATGTTTAATCAGGTTTCCAATTCTTACAATCTTTCCTTTGGCTCCATCACCAAAAGTAACATAGCTGGTAACATAAGGTTTTACATCTTCCAGATAGTTTTCTACACCACTCATATGTCTTGAACAACCACTATCAAAATACCAGTCCTCTTTAGATGATGCTCTAAAAGATGTGTGAGCAATTAACCCAGTGTTGATACTTTTGGGGTTCCATCCTTTCTGGTAAGGTTTTTGCTGAAAATACTTGGACTCACCATGCAGCTTGAAACAATAAGATCTAATGTGTCCCTTCCCTTTACAGTGATCACAGACCCAAGACTTTAGTTTCTTCTTGGTCTGATGTTCCTCTGGATGTTTGAACATTGAATCTGTTGTCATCATTCCAGCCTTTTCTTTCATCTACTCTAGTTGAGAGTTCAATTTTGACAACTCATCATTGAGTTCTGAGATATGAGCTAGATTATCAAACCTTTCATCCTGAAGCTGTGCAATCTCTTTTACCTTTTCCTCAACCTTTTGAGTTAACTCAGTATTTTTAGCCATCAGATCATAGTAGGATATAACAAGCTCATCATAAGACATTTCCTCTTCACAAGACTTAGTGTCTGGCATAATTCTACCAGTTAGGGCAGAGACATGTTTTGCAGATTCAGCTTTCACCTCATCATCTGAGTCATCTCCATCTGACCAAGACACAGCCAAACTCTTCTTTTGTTTCTTTAGAAAAGTAGCACATTCTGTTCTGATATGCCCATATCCTTCACATTGATGACATTGAACTCCTTTGTAATGAGAGTTCATTTCATCATACCTTACCATCTTCTCTTTATTAGGTTTATTGTCAATGTTGGGTCTGATGTTCTGACCATTTGTCCTGGACCTTCTGTCAAACCTTCTGAAGATCTTCTTGAACTGTCTCCCAAGAATTGCTAGTGACTCTGACATGTCTTCACCATCTTCATGATTTCCCTGTGTCTCATCAGAATCCATGCTAGAAGTAAAGGCAATACCCTTCCCTTTTTTATCAATCTTGCGGTTGACAGTTATTTCAAAGTTTTGCAAGGACCTTATTAATTCATCAACCTTTAAACTAGATATATCCTGAGCCTCCTTAATAGCAGTGACTTTCATGTCAAACCTCTTAGGTAGAGATCTGAGGATCTTCCTCACAAGTTTTTCATCAGAGATTTTCTCTCCAATAGATTCAAAAGAATTTGCAATATCTAGAATGTTCAACTGGTAGTCCTGAATGCTCTCATCTTCCAACATTTTCAAATTCTCAAATTTAGTAGTAAGGAGTTGGATTTTAGCACTTTTTACCTTGGTAGTGCCTTCATGTGCAGTTTTGAGAATTTCCCAAGCATCCTTAGCCACAGTACATTGTTTGATCAATCAGAACATGTTCTTGTCTACACCATTGAACAAAGCATTCAATGCCTTTGAGTTACCAAGAGCCAATTCATCTTCAGCAACAGTCCATTCTTCTTCTGGTTTCACAACACCAGTCTTGTTACCATCAACATCAAGTGTCACAGGATACTTATGCATTCCTTTTAATTAAAAAAAAAAGTGTCACACGATGTTCCCAACCTTTCAGATCTGCCTTCCAGGTTTTGTTGTCAATGGATTTGAGAAAAGCACTCATGCGTGACTTCCAATAATCATAGTTTGAACCATCCAACAGAGGGGGTCTGTTTACAAATCCACCTTCCTTGTCCATAGTGTTAGAATGAAACTTCCTTGGAGCTCACTTTAAAACAGGAAGGGTGCCTGCCCTGATGCCAATTGAAATTCTAGCGTACTTGTTTTAATATGATGTTTTAATGTTTGCAATGTTACGATCAATGTTCCAACATCACGCGATAAGCAGAATTAAAAACAAGAAAATAAATGACAGGAAAGTAAAGAACACAATGAGTTTGTTGACCCAGATCGGTGACAAACACACCTACTATGGGGGCTACCAAGCCAGGAAGGAAATCCACTAGTGTAGTCCATATTCAATAGCGCTCAGCAAACTCCTCGTTTAAACTATATTACCTATGACCTACCCGTATAGACTTCAACCTAGGAACTCCTAGATCTGAGATCCCAGCTCACTATCCTAATGGTCAGTCACAGCCCTTGTGACCTATCAGACCTAAACCAAACACAAAGTTGAAGTTACCTTCAAACACAAACAACCAACACCTTGTTTCACAACTTCGGTGTGGTACACAAGAGTATCAATACTCACACACAGTCCTAAACAAGTATCACAAATGATACAAGAAAGAACACACAGTAAAGATTCTAAACTTGCATCAACATGATACAAGAGCAGAATACATAAAGACTCAAACCCCTAAAAATCTAAACTTTTTAGTATGACGGCTTGAATGAGCAATTAGGTCTTGAAGTCTTCCTTATATACTGAAGCAGCTTGGGCTAAATACTTAGTTGGGCTTCAGCACAAAGCAGATTGGTTCAGCTAACCTGCAAAACAAGAATCAGAAACAAATACGGAAAGTCCTAAAATGTTGGAACATTTATAGGATCGTTCCAACCAATAATAAATATTTCCTAAAATATAAAATCTACTTTAGAAATATTCCACAGCTGATTCTTAGAAGATATGCGCGTTGTTTGATCAATAAGATAAGGAAATATTGTTTCCTTAAACAATAAAGGGTGCGCGTACAAGTAGGCATGAACCCAGGCACACTGAACCGTGCGAGGATGTTGGAACATCGAATCCAACGTCTTTACAGAGATGACTAAACACATGTTGGAACATTGGTTCGAACTTACACAACAAGGATATTTGTTTTAGCAACAATGCAGCCAATACAAATACCCAGCAGTGATAACAACAGTGAGAAAAGATATCCAGTTAACTATGGTTTATAACACGAGAATTCAATTGAGCAAATAGTGTGGGTGCGTAGTGAATCTAAAAGCACACCATTTGGTAAAAGGGGTATAAGACGATGATAAAAAGGGATATGAAGTAGGTGCTTTTCCGAGTAACTGATGAGGTTATACATAATCTCCTTAAACCAATAATGAATTTAGGAATACTGTTAAGTGAAAGAGTAAAAGAGCCAAGGTAGTTAAAGAACTTAAAATGAATGTTAGATAGTAACGTATAAGGTGTAAAAATGAATAGAGAATATAGAAGTCTAATTTAGATATTTGTAAATAATGAGAGGATCATTAAGACAAAATGTAAGGGAAGATAAGGAGTTGTATATTAAGTAATGGAAGATAATAGGAATGATGATAACGATGAATAAAACAGGGATCGATTAGAAGAGAGCAAAATGAATAGGAGAGAAGATGAGAGATAATAGTTATAATGGTTGATGATAATAATAACGACTAGTATCGAGGGAATGAACCCTTGAATTATAATGTAGTCTTAGTGAGGAAAGTTGTTGAAGTCGAAACTAATGATAAGGTGAGATAATAACTTTAAATTAGAACGAAGTTAAGATTAGGGAAATGGACGATGTATAAATGACTACGAACATGAGAACAAAGTAATAAGATATAAGATAGTTTTATTGAGGAGGATAAGTATGAAAGAGTTAATGACAATGGTGAGGAAGAACCTAGTTATGTAGGGGGGGGATTTGTATGTAATGATAATGAAGAAGAAAACACCTTGAGACTAGGAATGAGGAATAGGATATGATAATAGAGGTAAAGTATATAGAGGGCCTTGAATAGATGAGAGAATAGAGTACGTTGTAAGGTGAATAATAAGATAAAATAAAGGGATGTTGGCGTAGAATGAGCCACGCGTTAGGTGTGGATTAATGAAGAGATAAGGTGGTGATATAAATGGATGAAAGAGAGTAATGATGAGGAGTCCTATTGTGATGACGATTAATATTATATATATGTAAAGAAATTACTACGATGTGAAATGATGAGGTTATATTATAATGATGGCGAGAATGACGATGTCTATGTTGTTGTGATGATGAGAGTGTCAATGGTTAATTTATGACGATGATGAGAGTGATGATATTTATCTATGATCATGATGAGAGTGGTGATGATGTTTTGTGTGCTTGCATTATAGTCGTGCATTTTAGGGGAAATCTTACATTAGTATGTGAATTATGTGATGAGTGTGTACTTGTGATACTTGTTGATTTTAATTCTATGCGTCCATGTAGTTTCTAGAGCATGATGTCCTGCATTGTTGTGTAGTGAAAGTTCAGTAACATACCTCTGACAAATTATCTAGTGAAAGTCCAGTAACATACCTCTGGCAAATTATGTAGTCAAAGTCCAGTAATATACCTCTGACAAAATATGCAGTGAAAATCCAGTAACATAACTCTAGCAAAATGACGAGTAGGTGTGGTACCACATTCACATAGGTTGATAGGAGAGTCCATATGCATATATATGATGATGTTTTGTGCTTGGTGATTGTAAGTGTGAAAATGATGCGCTGTAGTGATTTGTGAAAAGAAGAGATTATGGATAATAACTGTCGAGAGTGAAGATATAGTGGAGATTATATTATTTTGATATTTATTTAATATGTGTGTTTTTCCCTATTATTATGTTGTGGCAGGATTTCTCACCCCATATTTTGTTGTGTTGTTTTATGTATGGTGGTTGTACCTTGAGTACAGAAACTCAGGTTGACAAGGAGTAGCTATGGGACGTTTTAGAAAGTGGAGATGAGGGGATGTCTTCCGTTTAGTTATGTTATTTAGTAGTTGAATAAACATGTAGTCACTACGAGCTCTGATATTGTAAAACTAGGGTTGGGGATGACGATTTAATTTTTAATTGCAGTTTGAGTTGAATCTTGGGAACTTTGTTGTTTTCCTATTTATTATTATTGAACGACAAGTATGAATTTAATTAATGTGATCAATGAATGATTTTCTTCTTCTCCAGTGGATTTATTTGAAAAGAAAACATTTTATTGTTATTTTGTGATATAATGTCGAGTTTTATGACATCCTTACTATTAAATATATTCTTATTATCTAATAATTATCGTTGGGAAATAGGGTGTTACGTAGTTGGTATCAGAGCATGTCGGTCCATCCGGCCTAGGTTATATAATTTTGTTATGTCCCCACAGGCGGCATGTGTGTAGACACTGTCGAAGCTTGATTTTGTTAATAGTTGTTTAGGTGTTGATAGTACATAAGAGGATGGTTAGAGGGAGAGAGTCGAACGAAGTCTGGCACTACATGAGCGGTAAGGATCAGAAGTGTAGTAAGCCTCATACGGTTCTGGTTGATGAGGGAGAACGGAAGTTCCAACAAGAGGTTTCTGGTAGGAAAAGAAACAAGTGGGGGAGACACTCTGGTCCTTGGAGATGTTTCGCAGGTGGAACCATTTCAGCGGAGAAGTTGTAGTCTTCGAGGTGAGAAGTTAAACGTTATGGTGACAACCTCAAAGTTAGATTAGTGCTAGATATAGGTTAAGTACTAGTCCCTTACAAATGGAGGGTATAAGTTTTGATCAGTTGAATTATCCTAGTAGGAGTGAAGTGTAGGTGACCTTGTGTATTATTTTAAGCTTTCATATGGATTATTAGGAGGTAGGTTGAGAATCTGAGTGGCCAGGTCATGAAGGAACTAAGGGTTAGGTACGATAAATTCAAGAGAATGTTTGAAGGATTTAATATATAACATGTATTGAATGTATGTCGAGGGTGGTTGATGTGTGAAGGTGTAGTATGTAGCTAGTTGAATTTTTATTGGATTAGGATCTAGATTTCTAAAACTGAACATGAATCGGAGGGGAAAATAATAGATATAACAGGGTAGAATCGGGTGATGAAGTTTTATCCAGGGCAGTTACCTCCAAGCAATTTTCGAGGGCGAAAATCCTTTCAGTGGGGGAGAGTTGTAACACCCTAATTTTCTATTCTTAATTAATTCAATGATGTCTAATAGGTGGAGTTTTTATTAATATTATTGTTGATGCAGCTTGTGCTTGAGTATTATTTTATTGTTGAGAAAATAGAAATAATGACGTGGAGTGGGAGGTGGTTTAGGAAAATTAAAAGGAACGAGGAGGAGTGTCCTAACAAAATAAATAAAGAGTCGTGGGTATAGAAAGTAAGATTATAATAAGTGGGGGAGGGGAGAAGTAAAAGAGTAGTGCGTAGGAAAGGAAGACAATTATAGTGAATAATGAGCCCAAATATAAATAGGAATATTATGGATTAGAAATCAGTTTTGCTGATCAAGAAAAGGGAGAAGAAAAGCAGAGGGAGAGAAGCGGAACTCTAGTGCAGCAACATTGAGCCAAATCGAAGGTTTCTACGGATTCGAGGTAAGGGGTAAAATCTATTCATCTCTAGGGTTTATGTTTTTATTGTGGGGATGTAAAGAGGTTAGAGTAGGGTGTTAAAGTGGACATTTAGGGAAATTTAGAAGAATTCTCGTAAATCAAAGGGCGTTGAATTAGGGCACATCGCAGCGCTGCGCTGCAATAAGGGCGCCTAGCGCCCACCACCTTAGAGCTGGCGCCTAGCGCCCACTTGTGGGCATTTTCACCCATTTCTGTTTCGAACTGGGTTTTGCTGTAAAAATGAAAGTTGTAGGTATGGATGTTTTCTTACTAATGGCTCTGGTATCACCTCAAGAAGACATCCACAATGTGAGTTATGATCAAAATACTACACAGGGGTCAGCACGACCATGCGTTCTGTCTAGGTTCAAGAAAACCAATCTTTCCACCCTTCTCTGTACCGAATTGGATTTAGGTCTTTTCATGAAAGATGTAGATAAAGGTGTTAGCTTTCATTTACCATTGGATGTGGTATCCATTGTCCCTCTAGAACTTGAGTTGTGATTTAAACACCACACCTGGGTCATGATGCGTTGTTAATGAAATTTCAGTACAATCCTTTTAGTGGACTCTTCAACATCTACGAAAGTAGTAGTGATTCTAAGAAAGCCATTAGTGTGTAAAGTAAATGTAAGGACCCCTAATTACATATATAGATGAGGGAGTGTGTTCGAGCATAAATAGAAGTGATTACCCCAAGATAATAACAAGCTTAAATATGAACCGAAGATGACATGAAAATAGAAAGTGAAAGATAATATGGATGACGCGAGGAATATTAGTAGAGAGGTAAACACTTAAGTTTGAATGGAGAATGGGGCATACTATTAGAATGAAATATGTAGTAATGGAGAGAACGAATAACGAGAGTAGATTCCAATGTAGTAATGAATAACAAAGGAATGTGATGTGTACATATACTCGTGTAAGATGTTGTTTAATGATGAGAGGTTACTGTCGTATGATGAAGATCTATGTTGAGATGATAATTGTTGAATGGTGATGATGAATGATGTAATATATGATGTTTGTGAAAGACGAGTAATACCGATGACGTATCTTGTTTAGGGTGACAAGTAAATGATGAAGTGGGTTATGTTGCGAGTATGAGTTAAAATATTGGGTAAGGTCGGTGGTGATAATAACATTGAGAAAAGATATCCAGTTAACTAAGTTTTATAAGACGAGAATTCAATAGAGCAAATAGTGTGGGTACGTGGTGAATCTAAAAACACACGATTTGGTAAAAGGGGTATGTCATACCCTAAATTTTGACCAATTAATATTTTTATTCGCACTTTAATCAGTCAAAACTTTTTCATTTGTATTTTAAACAGTTAAAACCTTTTATTCGAATAGTTAAACTTCTTTTATTCGAATAGTTAAACTTTTTTATCAGTATTTTAAGTAGTTAAACATTTTTATTCTTATTCTAGTTAGTTAAAACATTTTTATTCATATTTGAGATAGTTGAAATTTTTTATTCGTATTCTAGTTAGTTAAAACTTTTTTATTCGTATATTTAAAATCTTTCTATTCGTATTTTAAATAGTTGAAACTTTTATTCGTATTTTTAATCAGTTAAAAAGTTTTTATTCGTATTTTGAAAGCCGAGTAATTTTGTCGTCTCAGACGAAATTTTGGCATAGAGGTATTTTAAAATACCTCATTTGGTTACCGAAAGGGACAATTTTAATTACTTTTTATTAGTTTATTATTATTTCTTTTAGTTCTTTTTTTTTTATTAATTCACTTTTTATTTTATTTTTTATTTTAAATTTTCGATTTTTTTATTATTATTATAATTTTTAATTATATTTTATCTTTTGTTTTATTCTTTTTAATGTTTCATTTAAGTCTTTAAAGTATTTTATTTTAATTTTTAGTCTTTAGCCCATGTGTCCTTATCTTATTGGTCCAGAGAACATCATTCAATGCTGTCAAAGTTTTCATTTCCCACGTGTCACTTGTACATTGGTCTTTTGTCCAAAACTTTTTCTCCAAGTTTTAAAAGTTGTGCTGTCATTTGCTTTCGATCCCTTTGAGGGGAATTATTGTCCATTCCATGTATTAGAGAAACCCTAATTATGACCGTCTATAAATAGACTGTCATAAATGCTGCAGAGGCAATCACATCAGAGTCAGATTTTTCACCAATCAAGTCACAAAAACACTTTCCTATTTTCTCTCTCTTCAAATTACGAATCAAACACTAAAAATTCATCAGAAAAATTGATGAACATGATGAACCTCAAGAACATCATGAACACAATTTTTCCAAAAACTCAAAAACACCAGTAAATATCTCGAAACACACAGTGACAAATCCATCACCGAATCCATTTTTCGAATTTCTTTAGAACAACATTGTTACGATTCGGTTTAAAGCTCGACAACGCCAGTACCAAACGCAACAAATTCCAAATCGAAATTTCTCATATCAGTCTCGTTGGATTCACGTGAAATGAAACAAAACGATACAAGTTGTGATAATCTCAACTGAAGCAAAGACAAGTGATTCAGAACCAAAGAAGGGGAAACAGAATAGAAGTTTTCCGTTTAAAGCAATTTTTTCCTCCGATTTGAAACCAAAGGTAATGTTTCTCGAATGAACTTTGTTTAAAAGCATAGATCCAGTGCAATATTGTTGCTTGCTTCTATTTTTGGTTCGATTGGTTTGAAACGGAAAAGTTTTTTTTCTTCGAAACTTACAAGCTAGATCTAGGTTTGTTTATCATGTTTTGTAAGAAATGGATGTCGGAAATGAGTAGAGGAGAGAAAGATGAGTGGTTCGGTGTAAAAAGTTTTTGAAAGAAAAAAAAAAGCTCTGGTGCGGCGGTGCTATGGCCAACCACCGCGCTGGAGGAACTCCGGCCGCCTTCTCATCTTTCTTCTCCAACGGTTTGCTTTTTAGAAAGAAGTGAAAGAGTTTTGTGCTGTCTTTTTTTGGTTCTTTCCTTTTATAGTACCTTCTCTCTTACTGATTTAAGTGCGCGATTTTCTTGGTTATTATCATGTTCCCTGGCATTTTGGAGCTATCAAATCCAGATTGTTCCAAGATCTAATGGCCACTGTTGATCCGTACTATGGATCCTGTGTGCTGTCTTTGTTTTACTATTGTGAGTACGTTTTTTTTAACTCTTAGATCATTTGATCTTGTGGTTGTGATGATTTTACACTGTGATTGAATATGGACCTCCTAATTCATCAAGTGGTCCAGATTCATCTAGCCTGAGCCCACTTTCCTTAGTTATTTTTCACTACTTTTTCACTATTTGCACCACTGTTTTTATTTTAGTACCTCTTTTTTCTTCCAAAATTTTATTTTCTTCTTTTTAAACATTCTAGCTTTTAATAATTGTTATTATTTGCTCATTTTCATTACCTTTTTTTTTATTTCTTTTAATTTGCTTGTTTGTTATTAATTGTGGTTTATTTTATTTTTAGTTTATTTTTGCTTGTTTCTAATTTAATTTATGCTTAGAATTATTGCATGCATGTTTATTTCTTGTCATTTATTTTATCATCATCAATTTTTTAGTGTGTATGATAGGAATTTATGTAATGGATGCATTTTATTTCCGTATTAGTTGCATTTTATCATGTTACGCCTTGGCGATTACTTTTTCTCTTAGCTTGCGTATAACTTAGAAAATTTATTTTCAAAGTAATTCGAACACCAAAAATATTTTATTAATACTTCCCTTGGATTTTAACCCAAGTGGCTCTTTCTTCTTTTTATTTTCTTAATCAAATGTTAATGAATCTTAAACCATATTAGACTTGGTCTTTTTCAAATTAAAATTAATCAACTTCACTTCTTTTTATTCTTCTATACCTTTGAGTTCTCTTTCCTCTTCTTAAAACTATTTTCAAAACTTCTAAAATCATCAATCCAACTCACCAAATAAGTTTTCCGAGTGAACTACTTGATTTTGATCCCAATTTTTGCGTAAGTAGGCAAAAGACTTAGGTCTTTCCAAATCAAATAAAAAATACCAAAAACATACTTCTTCTCCCTCTATTCTTTCACTTAGACTTTTAAGCACCTATATTCAAAATAAGCAAATAACATAGCACAAGATAAATTAGGCAAGAGGTTCCTACGGAATACCGTAGTCGTTTAGGGTGCGTCAAACCTTCCCTTCTCGAAACCAACCCCCGAACCTTTAATCTCAAGGGTTTTTACTCACTTTTTCCCTTCCCACGAATAAAAGTAGAGAGTTCAAAGATTGACGATTCAAAAC
>Ga0228711_1008390_pt1 | contig 14511 bp, 12 predicted proteins | sample MedpolnodulmetaG_2_FD_177996 | JGI IMG/M metagenome (GOLD analysis project Ga0228711, IMG submission 177996) | Root nodule microbial communities from Medicago polymorpha collected in Santa Monica, California, United States - brown nodules | ecosystem: Host-associated > Plants > Roots > Nodule...
GTTTGAAATGATCGTCAGTGCCACGGGGGGTTGACAAGGCGTTCAGTGCCACGGGGGGAGGAAAGTAATTAATTTCAGTGCCACGGGGAGTTGAAATGATCGTCAGTGCCAAGGGGGGTTGACAAGGCGTTCAGTGCCTCAGGGGGATGAACGGGCATTCAGTGCCACGGGGCGATGACCGTACTTAATTTCAGTGCCATGTAGGTTTGAAATGATCGTTAGTGCCACGGGGGGTTGACAAGGCGTTCAGTGCCACGGGGGGAGGAAAGTAATTAATTTCAGTGCCACGGGGAGTTAAAATGATCGTCAGTGCCAAGGGGGGTTGACAAGGCGTTCAGTGCCACGGGGGGATGAACGAGCGTTCAGTGCCACAGGGTGATGAACGTGCTTTAGAGTCTTTGTAACCTTTTGGTTGTCTTGGCGCAGTGGAGAAGGCGAGGAAATTTGAAAAATAGGGCGCCTCGTTAAAAACCCCTGCCCTTGCAGGGGAAAAGAGTGCCACCCTATTCCTTTTTATTAAATGAAACTTAAGAAAAAATAGTCAAAAAACATAATGAGAGGCGGCAACTGCATGACTTTGTGCTCGCCCTAGTCTATATTAAAAAATAAAAATAGCAAAAATTGAAATCTATTTAACTATAGTAACGGTGCAGATTGACTGCGTTCCAGGTTCTTGGTACTGGGTATCCATTCTTTTCTTCCAGTTTGTAAGCTCTGTGTGATAGCTTCTCCTTTATTTTGTAGGGGCCTTCCCAGTTCGGCATCAGTTTTCCAATTCTGGTTAGGGCGACCACCTGTTTCAGCGCCAGGTCGCCTTCCTTCATCTCCCTGCTGATGACTTTTGAATTATATCGGCGAGCTGCTCTCTGTTTGGCGGCAGATTCTCTTATGTGAGCCTCTTCTCGTATCTCGTCGATCATGTCCATAGAGCATCTTAGTCCTGTGTCATTAGCTTTTAATGGGATACCAATTTATTTTAGAATTCTAGTATTGCTCAATAATCTTTCAATCTTGTAAAACAAAGGGTCAGTGAAATTGGAAAAGACTGCGTACCTTCTTCAGAGAAGTTATCACGTCGCCATGTCGGAGTGTCGATTTCTACGGGAAGCATAGCATCAGTGCCATAGACCGTAATAAATGGTGCCTCTTTGGTTGTGGAATGTGGCGATGTATGATAGGACAACAATACCTGTTGCTTATCAAAATGGTTTTCTCCAAAAATAATAAATATGAACATAATAACACATGATTTTTAAACGTAGAGATTGAATGGTATGCTAGTTGATACAAAGAATTTTATAACGGTGTTTACCTCATGTAGTTGTTCAGCCCAGAGACCTTTGGCTGCTTCCAGCTTCTTCTTAATTCCATTTAGAATCACTTTGTTAGCTGATTCTGCCTGTCCATTTGCTTGGGGGTGAATGACAGAGACAAACTTGGTCTAGATACCTAGGTTTTTGCAAAAATCCACCACTGTCGTACTTGCAAAATTATGAGAGTTAATTTTAGCTTGGTCAAGATTTCTTTTCCTTTGAACCATTGGTTTGACGCTTGGATTGACGACGAGGTGATGGCATACTATGTTAGGGTCAATTCTTGGCATATTTGATGGCTTCCATGCAAACAAGTCCAAGTTGTTTTTCAACAACTGTGTTAGAGCGAGTTCTTCATCCGGACTTAAAGATGTGCCTAGTTTGGTGACTTGACGTGGCTCAGAACCTATGAGGACCTCTTTCAACTCTTCAGTTGGTTCGATGTGCTCCTGATGATATTCTTCTCTTGGGTCTAAGTCAATCATGTTTACGCTTAATGGCTTGTCTTCTGCTTTCTCTTTTTTCTTCCCTTTTTGCAATCTCAAATTGTTGTGATAGCACTCTCTGGCGATTTTCTGACCTTCCCTAATCATTCTTGTTTTTCCTTTCTCCAGGGTATATTTCATGATTAAGAATTTGGTGGATAGGAAAACGCCGAGGAGGTTGAAAGTTGGTCGCCCGATGATGATGTTGTAGGAGTTTGGAGAGTTGATTACCAAGTATTTCACCTTGATGGTCTTGGAGTTTTCTCTGTACCAAAAAGTTGTTTTCAAGGTTACGTAGCCTTGGACGTGTACTTTAAAAGGTGCCTTTAAAAGGTTGCAATTGTTCTGGGGCGAGCTCCAGTTTCTCGAAAGCATCATAATAGAGTATGTCAGGTGAGATGGCGGGATCAATGAGAACTCTTTTTACATCCCAGTTGAAAATCTGTAAAGTGACGACCATGGGGTCATCGTCGTGGGGCACTACGCCTTCGTAATAATCGGTTGTGAAGGTAATATCTTGTTCGTACTTTGAATCCACCTCTCGTTCATCAATAAACATCACCTGGCGCACACTTTTCTTTCGGGAGGCACTAGACTCGCCTCCCCCCGCAAAACCTCCCGAGATGGTGTTAAGGGTGTGTCTTTCCTTTGGGTCCTTTTTGTTGCTTTCTTCACTTTTTTCCTCTGGGGGGCGTCGTTGGTCTTCACACCGCTCCCCCTTGACATATCCTCTTAGTTTTCCTTCATGTATAAGCTTGTCAATTTCTTTTGAGTCTCCAACAATTGTCAGTTGTATAGCCCCAGATCCGATGATACTTACACCATGCTTCAAGGTCGTGACCCATGCGGTTACCGCGAGGCTCCGGAGGTTTTAGGATGAGCTTGGTTTGGTAAACCTCCTTGTAGATTCTTTCCGGTCTTGTGTTCAGTGGGGTAAAGTCGTCCATGTTGTATACCATTCTTTCTTGTCTTTTGAAGGTACCCCGGTACCTGGTTGGTGGGGGATAACAGTTTCGCTTATCGGCCGCCGAGTTGTGTCGTTCTTTGGCATCTCTGGCCTTCTTTTCTGCATTACTTTCCTCTCCCTTGATGTAGCACTCGGCTCTCGACTTGATTTCCTCCATGGAATTAGTAGGTTTCTGGGCAAGGGACTCATTGAACGGGCCGGCCCGTAATCCGTTCTGGAAAGCTCCCACAAATAACTCTTGGTTAGGGTTGACCACTTTGATAGTGGCATCGTTATATCGGGCGAGATAACTTCTCAGAGACTCATTTTGTTCTTGCCAGACATTAAATAGACTAGTGGTTGAGACCTTGCTATGGCGGCTCGCAGAGAACTGGTGGATCAATTTCTTCGTCATGTCTTGGTAACTGACTATTGAGAATCTGGGCTGGTTCATGTACCAACGTAGGGCGACATCGATCAAAGTTCCTGCCAATAACTTGCACTTAAGGGAGTCGGGCACCATGAGCACGGCCATTCATGTGTTGAAAGAGGTGACGTGCTCTACTGGATCGCCTTTGCCATCTTAAGAGGACATGGATGGATTTTTGAACCCTTCTGGTACTGGTGCGTTCCAAATCTCTGCGGACAACAGCTAGGGCTGTGGCTCGTCTAACTCGCAATGATGAGAGTCCGCCTTCTCCTGATTATGCTGCTGCTGGATAGTTTCGACTGAGGCCTGAAGGGCTTCGTTCTGCCCGAGTAGTTGAGCGATCTGGGTTCTCATCGTCTCGGCCTCTTCTGGAGTTGCCATGGCGATAGAGGTTTTCTCTAAATCACGACATGAGGTGCGATTAGGGGGTTATTTAGTGAATAGCTAGGGTTTCTAAATCGTAGAGGTGCTTTAAGATTTAGAGGGTTTTTTTTTGTTTAGGTTTAGGGCTTCCTGTAACGCCCTATTTCTATTAAAGCGATAAAACACGCGAATAATGCAACTATTCAAGAAATAGACGTCATGTCTACAAAAGTTCTCCAAAACATATCATGCATAAAAATTTAAACAACTACGCAGTGGATATAAATCATACAACACCAAAGTATACATGTCATAAGATCAACAAACTTTCATAAATAAAATCTCCAAAACCCGACAAATGGGTAAAATCTCAACAACATAACATATCCAGAATAAAAATAATGACTGACATCCTAGATCAGACCCTAATCTAAGACTCCAGAAACAGATGGATGAGGTAGCTCCCGCTATCCTCAAGCACTCACCAAGCGAGCAACAAAATTAAACCTGCACGTCGTCTACCCATTCATACAAACAAGTAGGCGGTCCACCACAGACCACTGGGGGTTAGCTTCACATCAATCATAATCAAACATAAATAATCATAAACATTCAAGGATCTTATGCATAACACATATACATACCTATCCCTCCTAGAATACTAACATCACATGATTATTATCCCCTATTCCATACTCCTCAAGCTATCACATTACTAACGTAGCATAGCAAGCATATTCAATCTCTAATCAAGTCATCGACATAAGCTCATCATTTATCAACATCAATCAATGAAAGGATTACTCACCTTATTCTTCACTTGGCATACTTAACTCAACAAGTACAATTCATCATTTCAAAGTTATAAGCAAGCCATCATCATTATCAAAGAAATCACCACATCATATATATACATATACACTTCACTTCAAAATAATTATCATCAAATAGATTCATCAAGTCTATAAGCACAAGCAAGTAAGACATGCAATTAGAACATAGTTCAATTATTCACAACCATCAACAAAATCCACCAATGTACATATACACCAATCCACACAATCACAACATTCACCAAATTTCACCAATGCACAAATTCATTAAGTCACATATTCAATTATGACACAATTTGTAACGCCCCTATTTCTATTAAAGCGATAATACATGCAAATAATATAAATATTCAAGAAATAGACGCTACGTCTTCACATCAAAATTCAAACAACGTGCATATATAAGATTCATCAACAGTCGCAGCAAGTCATACATCTCCAAAATATACGTGGCATAAGATCAATATACATCATCATATAAAATCTCCAAATCCCAAAAAATGGGTAAAATCTCAACAACATAAACCAAAGTCAAAATAAAAGACCAGACGACATCCTAATCAGAGCCCTAAGCTAAGACTCCAAAAACAAATAGGCGAGGTAGCTCCGCTATCCTCAAGCACTCACCAATCAAGCAACAAAACTAATCCTGCACGTCGTCTACCCATTCATACAAATAGGTAGGCGGTCCACCACAGACCACTGAGGGTTAGCTTCACATTAATCATAATCAACATAAACAAACATAAGTATTCAAGGATTTCATGCAAAACACATATACATAACCATCCCTCCTAGAATACTAGCATCACATGATTATTATCCCCCATCCCATACATCTCAAGCTATCACATTACTAACATAGCATAGCAAGCATATTCAATCTCTAATCAAGTCATCGACATAAGCTCATCATTTATCAACATCAACCAATGAAAGGATTACTCACCTTATTCTTCATTTAGCATACTTAACTCAACAAGTACAATTCATCATTTCAAGGTATAAGCAAGCAATTATCATTATTAAAGGAATCACCACATCATACATATACAAATCTCACCTCATTACTATTACCAAAATAATTATCATTAAATATATTCACCAAGTGTATAAGCATAAGCAAGTAAGACACACAATCAGAGCCTAGTTCAAATATTCCCAATCATCAACAAAATCCACCAATGTACATATACACCAATCCACATAATCACGACATTCACCAATACACAAATTCACCAAGTCACATATTCACTTATGACACGACTCATCAACTATTCAAATCCAATATCACAAGTATATATTCATCAAACACACTTATCATCAAACAATCATCATGTAAACAATTAAGACTCATGCCAATTATGTTATGCGCCTAATCACGACACATATATGCATGTAGTACCAAATCACCTCAAGGTCGTCACCCATGATGCAACAAAAACATCATATGTAAGATTTCACACTTGTCTTACATTATCACTGAAGTAAAAGAGTAACCCTCTTTTACAACATCAAGACTCAACATGTCTATGATGCATGGACATACAAGCAAAGACTCGACAATGCAAAATCACCTCATAAATATTCAACAACAATATAAAGGATAACCTCCATCTATATTGATCGACTTCATCAACAATTGCATTATCAAGTATTTACTCCACACAATCAATCAAGTCACAATTCAATTAAGAGTCATCATCACATTGTCATCATAATTATCAACAATCATCAACATCAATGGATATATATACATTAATCAACATCAACTATATAATATAGCTCAACAACTTCATACACTTTCTCATATTTCCAAGCAAAGGAGAAAATACAACACTTTATGATAAACATCATATTCAACACCTAACAATCATTCACATATCTTCATTCAATCATATAAAGCTATTCACGAAAGGTTTATAAAATAAAGTTCTCCTAAATAAAATTGTTTTTGAATTTTATTTTAGCTTGGGCTCAGAGTTTTATCAAATACTTAAAAAGAAGTAAAGAAAAACGTGTGAACAACACAAAAAAATGACTCTGAAAGGATATATATATATACACAAAGTCAAAATTTCAGAAGCAACATAATTAAACTAAACAAAAAAAAAAATGTGTGCAACTAAGGGTTAGGTTGTTGTTGTTGTTGGATCAACGCCATCATACGATTAATGTCCTCAGATTGCTTCTTCAGGAGCTCAGTTTGTTGCTTAACAATTTCTTCAAGAGCTAGCTGTCTCTGAAGGAAAGAATCTTCTCTTGCCTTAGATTCTTCCTGCTGTTTCAACACTTTCTGTTTCAGCATCTTGAACAACTTAACTTCTCTGGATACATACTCTGATTCTGAGAAGAAGGGTGCATTTGCTAGATACAGAAGTGGACTTTTAGCTTGCTCAGCTGAGTGCAGAATCCTTAGGTGACGTCTCAATGCAGCAACTTGGATTCGCAGACATTTCTGGCTTACAACATTGATCAGTTCAGAAGCTTTGTTCTTCAGAGATGACCATTGATCCTCATAGTCAACAGATAGAGTGGGAACTCTTCTGAGTTGCATTAGAGCTTGCATTTCCTCAATGATCTTTAACAACTCAGCCTCAATGTATTCAGATTCCAGAATGTTTATGGGTGGTTGTTTAAGGATCTGAATATGTGATGAAGATGAGGGTTGGTCAGAAGCACTAAGGGTTAGGTTTTGTGTTGGTTCAGAATCTGGGATAGACATAGAAGGTTCAGATTCTGTCACTAGGACAGACTCCTCAACCACTGTCTCAATAACAGATTCTGGAATGGTTGTTTCTTGAGTTTGAGCTTGGGTTTTGGTTTGGAGTGATGTTGGTTCAGGGTTGTTTTGTTGAGTGGGTTTTGGTGGTTGTTGGTTAACTAAATCAATCTTTTTAGGGACTGATTTAGAGGCTTTTTGTGGAGTGTCAGTGAATTCACCACCTAAGTGTTTCTCTAAAGAGAACAGGTTTAAGGGTGAACCAAAGTGGGGTAGGTCAGAAGAGGTTGGCTCTTCAGGGTCTTCAGGATCTTCAGCAGTTGCTGAAGGCTGAGCCTTCTGAAGGGGTGTTAGCCGGGTAGGTTTTTGAATTGTTGAGCCCATTACGACCTCAGCAAGTCCAGTACCAACAAGTGTTGGGTTGACTCTTATTGGTGATTTGTTTGAGTGTGATGAAGTGGAAGTTTGTGTATCAGCTGGTATGATATTCAGAGGTTCAATAACAGGGGGTTGAAAAGGATGGTCAGCTGGGAGTTGTTGCAAATGTCAACTCTCCTCTGAGACATTTCCCCTATGCTTTGAAGTACAACTGGGTACACTGGCTCAAATGATTTTGGTTTAAGGGTGGGTTTAGAAGATAGGTCGAATTTCTTACTAAGAGGTATGTTGTCTTGGTCAGAATCAGTTTGGGGTGATGATGAAGGTGAGATGATGATGGTGGAATTTGGAATTTAAGTTACCTTGGCTGAGAGGGGAGCTTCTGATCTTTCAGCCTCTGAAGCAGCAGATTCTAGAAATGATCCTGAAGCACCAGCTTCTGGTGTTCCTTGAGACTTTTCCACAACCTTATGAGCTTCCTTCACAGCATCTTGTTCAACTTCTCCAGCAATTCTCTTGACCTCAGCAAGCTTCTGCTCATAGTATGCAGCACAGTTTTCTTGCCCAATAGCCTTGAGCTGTTCATCCCTCTCCAGCAAGTATTGTGACTTCTTCCTCTGCTTTTCTGCTACCAAATTATCAGCATGATCTTTAGCCCTCTTGGCCATAGTAGGAGTCACAACAAACATTGGAGTGAAACTTTCTTCAGCAGATGACTGTCTTTTTCTAGGCCTTTGCTCTTCTACATCCATTTCTTCAAGAGCTAATTCCATTTCCTCAATGGTGATTGAAGTATCTCATTTACCCCTTTTTCTCTTAGGAGTAGGAGCAGAAGTGCTGTCGTAGTTAGTTGCTTCAGACTTAGCCACCTTCTATTTCTTGGCCTTAGCAACAGCAGCTTCTGATTCAGCATCAACCTTAGTCGTTTTGCCCTTGACTCTGAGAGGAGCACCATCAGAAGAATCAGGGATGTCTTCATCCTGAGTGGTTGCACCTGATTCTCTAGCATGTGCAACTATATATCCAGCCAAAACTTCAGGATTACCCTCTTTGGAGATGGGAGGAAAATCCCTCATCAGTTCTGATTGAACTGAAGATTCTTTTAGGTCCTTCTCGTTGGGAGAGATTTTCCTGATGATCTTCATATTCTGCAGAGTCTTGCCATTGATGATCTTCCCAGTAGCAGTTCCAAGAGCTCTGTCAGACGCAAGCTTGGATTTCCTCAGCGTCTCCAGCAATCTTCCTTGAGAGAAGATCTCAGACAGCAGCCTTCCACATGGCACTTGCTTTCTTTTCCCTTTGATTCCTTCTTTAATAGCCCAGCACAGATGATGCATGAGGTATCTTGGAAGATTTATCTTCTGAAAGGCAGCCAAGAAGTAAAGTACCAGTTTGTGGTCCAAACTAGGTTGGTCAGATCCTCCTCCCTTCTGAAAGAAACAATCAGTGATGAACTTCAGGAGCATCCTGTGATTGCCTTCCATGTCCACCAACTTAGTTGATGGGTCTCCTTTCAGCAGTAGATTGGTGTAGCTTTCCAATAAGGGATTCTTATTGCTGACGTTCCACTGGAATCTGCCTTCAAGAGCCACTTTGCATGCTCTGGCTATCACTTCTTCTGTGATGGTTATAGGAATACCCATCACTGCTAATCTGATTTCCATTCCCTTATGGGGTTCAAGACCCATTTCTTTCCTTGATTTCCCTTTCAGGCTTGGATCCCTTGCCACAGCCTGTGTCTCTTCCAATATTGCCGCTTCTTGATCGTAGACCTCAGCCCTTACCCAGAAGTCCTTGACCAAATTCACATATGTTGGTCCATTCAACATACGAAAATAACCAGTCATCTGTTGTGCTTCCATCAGTGACTCCAGGTTCATTCCGTTTCTTTTGAGAGAGGTGAAATCCACCGGTGATTCCACTTGAACATCAAAAGACTCAATAGGAATAACCATAGTCTTTGGTTTGATCTTGTATTTAGACCTAGTGTCGAGTTGCATACCAGAACCGCTTGTAGAAGTTGCCATTGAAGAAAGTTGAAGGTTTAGGGTTTCTAGTTTGAGAGATAGAGAAAATCTGATTTTCTTTGCGGTTTGAAAAATTTGAAAGTGTAAAGAAAGTGAGTGAGTTGTGTGTGATTGATATATATAGTGATTTTGACAAAACGTTTCACATTCAGAGGGGACAAACAGACACACATATTAATGACAATATAGAAGGCGCGAGGATATTTGTTTAAAAGCGAATAACTATCATTGCCCTTTCAGTGTTATTACCCAATACAAACAGACCCTGTCAGAGAACTAAAAAAGTAACTGCTGCAGATAGGGGGCTAGGTGTCACTAGACTTAACTTCCACCCTTTCCACTACCGCAAGCTATTAGAGTCAAAAGATTCCTTTTCAGAGTCTGAGGTCTTTCAGGGGCATAATTTCTTCAGAGTCTCCAACAGAGAGTCTGAAAACTAAACAGCTTCTGATAAATTTCAGAGCCTGATTTTTCGTTCAGAGGCAAGCATTACTCAGTGTTAAAGTGCATGTTCAAATATTTCTTTATAAAATTAAATCTTTCAACAGTTAAAGGTTTAGTAAAGATATCAGCCCATTGATAATCAATATCAATGAATTGAATATCTAAAGTTCCCTTTTGAACATAGTCTATGATAAAATGATGTTTAATTTCAATGTGCTTGGCTCTTGAATGAAGAATGGGATTCTTTGACAAACAAATAGCAGATGTATTATCACAATAAATGGGATTACTGTTTTAAGTTATTTGATAGTCTTCTAACTGATGTTTCATCCAGAGTAGTTGTGTACAACAACTAGCAGCTGAGATGTATTCTGCTTCTGCTGTTGACATAGCAATAGTTGCTTGTCTCTTACTAGCCCAGGATATCAGATTATCACCAAGGAATTGACAATTTCCACTAGTTAGCTTATAATCTGAAGATTTCTTATACAGAAGCCCAAGATTAGTTGTTCCCTTCAGATATCTAAAGATTCTCTTAACAGCAGTTAAGTGAGGTTCTCTAGGATCTGATTGAAACCTTGCACACAAGCATATATTGAACAAAATATCAGGTCTGGATGCAGTGAGATATAACAGAGAACCAATCATACCTCAGTACAGCTTCTGGTCAACTTTAGACCCTTGATCTTCTTTGCTCAGAGTGCAGGTAGGATACATTGGAGTGTTCATCTCTTTACATTCTTCAAGCTTGAACTTCTTCAGAAGCTCCTTGGTGTATTTGGATTGATGAACATACACTCCATCTTTGCACTAGTTGATTTGAATTCCCAAAAAGAACTTCAATTCTCCTCCCATCATGCTCATTTCAAATTCATCCTGCATCATCTTAGAAAATTCCTTGCAAAGAGATCCATTAGTTGAACCAAAAATAATATCATCAACATAAATTTTCACAACCAATATGTTTTTCTCAAGAGTCTTCTTGAATAATGTTGTGTCAACTTGTCCTCTTTTAAAATCATTTTTAAGCAAGAAATTACTCAGTCTGTCATACCAGGCTCTAGGAGCTTGTTTCAGACCATACAAGATTTCTTTAACTTATAAACATAGTCAGGATGTTCTAAATCCTCAAATCCAGGAGGTTGTTTTACAAACACTTCTTCAGAGATGACACCATTGAGAAATGCACTTTTAACATCCATTTGATACAAAGTTATGTTGTGATTTACTGCGTAGGAAAGAAGTAACCTGATTGCTTCCAATCTTGCAACTGGAGCAAAAGTTTCAGTGTAATCAATGCCTTCTTGTTGACTGTACTCTTGAGCAATAAGTCTGGCTTTATTCCTGATTACTTCTCCCTGTTCATTCAGCTTGTTCCTAAAGACCCATTTGGTTCCAATAATGTTCTTGTGTTCAGGCTTAGGTACAAGATCCCACACATCATTTCTTTTGAATTGATTGAGTTCATCTTGCATTGCTAAGATCCATCCATCATCAGCTAGTGCTTCATCAACTGTTGTAGGTTTTATCACGGACAGTAATCCCAAGACAGACTCTTCTGGCCTGAAATGTGATCTAGTTCTTCTGGGACTTTCCTTGTTGCCAATGATTTGATCCTCAGGATGAGAAGACTTGTATTTGAATGAGTTTCTGGACTAGATAACTTGTTGTGAATCATCATGAGCTTCTTCAGAGGTTTCTACAACTGGAACATCAGGGGCTGTTGCAGCTTCTGGACCATCAGGGGCTGTTGCAGCTTTTGAAGTACCATCCAACTCTGAAGTTTGATCAGGTTCTGAGTAATCATCAGACTCTTCTGAACCTGCAATACTTTCATCCTGCTCTGGAGTTTTACTTCCAGGCTCTTTGTCATCGAATTTGACATGCATGGATTCTTCAACACAGTGTGTTTTTGAATTATACAGTTTGTATGCCTTAGACCTCTCAATGTAACCTAAAAAGATTCCCTTTTGAGCCTTTGCATCAAATTTCTTCAGATAGACTTTGTTGTTTAAGATATAACATGTACACCCAAACTGATGAAAGTAAGAGATGTTAGGCTTCCTACCTTTAAAGAGTTCATATGCTGTTTAGTTTAACATGGGTCTGATATAGATCTTGTTCTGAACATAACATGTTGTGTATACTGCTTCTGCCCAAAAATGTTTTGCCAGGTTGTTTTCATGAATCATGGTTCTTGCTATTTCTTGTAAAGACCTATTCTTTCTCTCTACAACCCCATTTTACTGTGGAGTTCTAGGAGAAGAGAATTAATGGATAATTCCATGTTTTTCACAAAATATTTCAAATGGCTCATTTTCAAATTCTCCCCCATGATCGCTTCTGACTTTTAAAATTTTCAGTTCTTTTTCAGATTGGACTTGAATACAGAATTTGCTAAACACATCATATGATTCATCTTTAGATTAAGAAACTTAACCCAACTCCATCTACTGTAATCATCAACTATAACCAATCCATATTTACTCCCATATAAGGATGCAGTGCTAACTGGTCCAAATAAATCAATGTGGAGTAGTTCCCAGGGTCTGGAAGTAGAAACAATGTCTTTTGATTTGAAAGAAGGTTTAACAATTTTTCCCTTCTGACATGCACCACAAAGTGCATCTGAATGATAATCAATGTCTGGTAAGCCTCTGACAAGTTGTAACTTGCTAAGTTTAGAGATTAACCTCCAGTTAGCATGTCCCAACCTTCTGTGCCACAACCATTTCTTATCACTCATTGATAACAGGCAAAGTACCTTCTGATTAGTAAGTTCTGAAAAATTAATCTTATATACATTGTTTCTTCTCTTTCCTTTGAAAATTATGGATTGATCATCTTTGTTGATTACTGTGCAGTTCTTCTTCTCAAACATGACATCATAACCATTATCACAAAATTGACTTATGCTCAGTAGGTTATGTCTTAGTCCATCAACCAACCACACATTATTAATTGAGATTGAGGAATTACCAATTGTTCTAGTACCAATGATTTTGCCAGTTTGGTTTCCTCCAAATCTCACAGTTCCTCCCTCTTTCATGGTCAGGGTTAGGAACAACCTTTCTCCCGTCATGTGTCGCGAGCAGCCACTGTCCAAGTACCAGGACTTCTGCTTTTCGTTTCCTTTTAGACATACCTGCAACATCAACAATGTCTGACTTAGGTACCCATATCTTTGTGGGACCTCTTGGGTTAGTCCTAGGAGTTTTGAATTTCCTTTATGTTCTTTGTCTGAAATTGTCCTGCTTTGTCTTCTTCCAGACTTCAGGTTCAGAACCTTTAATCTTCAAATTTAACTTAGCAACGACAGCTTCCTTCCTCTGAAATCTAGGCTTTTGAGTTTCAGACTCTGTTTTCTTCAGAACCTGTTTATTGGGTTCTGATCTTTTCAGGATCTGTAACTTTGGAGCTTTTGATTTAGAGTTGTTCATGACCTTCGTCTTTTGGTTATCAGGTTTTGACTTAGTCATTACCTTCGAACTTGAAGCTTTAGGTTCTGAATGAGAAGTTGTGTTGACTTTTTCAGATTCACACACAAAATGAATTGTCAGTCCCTCTTTGGTGTTATCAGAACAAGGTTTCAGGATCACTTCACCAGAGTTACCTCCTGTGAAGCCAATCCCCTCTTTGTTGTTCTGATTGATGTTATAAATCATAGATGCAACTTTGGTTCTATCAATTCCTGTGGTAAAAAACTCTTGAAGAGCAGCATCCTGCTTAGATAAAGGTTTATTATCACCTTTCTCAGTCATTATTTTCAAATCATTATATTCATGTTGTAAAACATCCATTTCCATCTTAGTTGATTCATAGAGTTTCACCAACTTAATGTATCGTTGCTTAACTCTCCTCAACTCAGAGGATTGGATTTTATAATGACCAAGAAGTTCCTTGAGAGAATCAATTATATTAGATCTAGTGAGTTTGGAATATACCTCAGTTTCGGAGTTTGTACAGGATTCAGCATCAGATGATTCTTTTTCATCTTCAACAGTAGCCACCAAACCCATGGCTATATTTGCTTCATCTTCAGCATCATCCTTATCAGATTCATACTCATTATCCAGATCTTCCCAAGTTGCCATCAAGCTATTCTTGATTTGCTTCTTGAATTTGTTGGATTTAAAGACTGGCTTCAAAGATTTCTCTTTGGATTTTTCCTTCTGCAGGTCTGGACATTCAGCAATGAAGTGTCTAGTCTTCTTGCAGTTGAAACAACATTTCTGATCTTCTTTTCTAGAGCTCTTGTGACTACTTCCTCTGCTCATGAACTTCTTGTTCTTCTTAGCAAGATATTGTAGTCTGTTGGAGAGCATAGTCATCTTCTGAACGATTTTAGGGTCTTCATCAGAATCTTCAGATGTAGATTCTTCTTCAGACTCCAATGCCTTCAGAGCCTTAGTTGACTTCCCTCTTGACTTTAGAGCAATAGGCTTAGGCTTCTTGATAGGTTCATGCTCATTAAGACCAATCTCATGACACTTTAAAGAGCTTATAAGATCTTCAACACTCAGAGTGTTTAAATCTTTAGCTTCTTCAATAGCTGTCACTTTTGGTCTCC
>Ga0228711_1008393_pt1 | contig 14505 bp, 8 predicted proteins | sample MedpolnodulmetaG_2_FD_177996 | JGI IMG/M metagenome (GOLD analysis project Ga0228711, IMG submission 177996) | Root nodule microbial communities from Medicago polymorpha collected in Santa Monica, California, United States - brown nodules | ecosystem: Host-associated > Plants > Roots > Nodule...
TCAATTATCACAACCTAACAACGTTCCATCCCTAGATTGTCCGTTAGATTGAACAGTATAGATATTTCCGAGTTACACGCTAGTGTCAATAGTCATATAAACTCTTGAATCAATTATATTGGGTCAGTATCATAAAAGCATTAAGAACGATTTATACTGAATAAACTAGAATGACATTCATAAAAATTAAGAATTGCAGGTTACATAAACATGAGCTAGAACATAATCATCTCTTGACCTAATCACAAAGGATCTATCTACTCATGGCTAAAGCACAAATAACTAATATGAAAGAAGGATTCATTACATGAAATTGGTAACCAGATATGATTTTTGATGGTCTCCCACCTTCTCTCCAGATCTCCAGCTCCAAAAGTCAGTTTCTTTCTCCAAAATTCCAACCCTTCCTTCAGAAAACAACTTCTCCTTTATAGGAAAATTCTCAGATACGCTAAAATCGTACTCCGATGCTGTAAATCGGAGCACGATTGCTTCATTAAACTCATATCCCAGCTGGAGCGTCTGCCAAATCGTAGCCCGATTTGGTTCCATCGGAGCACGATTTTTTACGAGACAAAATGTCTTAAATTTGCTATAAAATCGTAGCCCGGTGCTGTAAATCGGAGCACAATTTCTTCTTTGTTTGCCAACATCAAATGTGTCATTTGAAGCTTCTATCTCATCCAAAATCACCTGAACCCAACTCAAAAGTACATAAAACCAAAATAAAAGTATGTATGACCTAGTGTCATCAATCTGGTTGGCTTGTGTCTGGATTATCTGGAAGGAAAGGAATCACAAAGTTTTTCAGCAAAAGGTTGCAGCTCCTGAATTTTTAGCAGACAAGGTTAAACTGTTATCTTTCCAATAGTTAATGGCAAATATGTTTCATTTTGTTTTTAGCTATCATGATTGGTGGCAGAACCCTTTGTCTTGTATGAGTGTGGGGCTGTAATTATATTGTTTTTTTTTCCTGTTTCCTTTCTTCGGTGCTTGTTATTATTGCACCACCGATTACTATTTTTACTCTTTTTTGGTGATTCTCTTTTCCACGCCTTGTGCGAGATGAATCACCAGTGGTAATTTTAATTCCATTTTGACTTGTTAAAAAAAAATGTTCCCACCAACTGATTTATGCTCACGGGACTAATGAAAATACAACTTTTTATACACAATAGTATGAAAGTATATTAGTCATAAAAAAAAAAAAAAAAGCGTGTATGTATTTTTCTTATTAAAAATAGTACATTTTTTTACAGATAAAAATACTACATATTTTCTATAAAAATTCCAAATTTCAAATTTTTATCAATAAAACTATTTTTATTAATCACAATGGATGGTATTATTTTATTGATGTTCAAAAAAGTTAACTTCAACATAATTTATGATATAAGCACTATAATATATATTTGTTGGGGTGTGAGTGGTTGGTTAAATGTACGAGTGACTATGTTTTAGATTTTAGGTAGAGATGTGGTGTCTCCCTTTCTTGTGGTCTTGAAGCATTTCTCCCACCAAGTATCATGGCTCTGATATCACTTGTTCTCCCTGGACTCCCCAAAAGTGATATCAGAGTCATGATGCTTGGTGGGAGAGCAGGAGTGGGTTATCTGTTGGATTCTCGTGCGTCTTTTATGATTCCCAAAATATCCTTGTTCAAATTGTATAATCTCATCTAGAGCCGTCAAAACGGGCTAGCCGGTATGAGCCGGTCCGAAAAGCCTGTTAAACGTAGGGCTTGGGCTAAAAAAAATCAATCCCAAATTTTAACCGAGCTTTTTAGCCTGACTCTATAAAACCCGTACCCGTACTGGGCTAGCCCGATCGGGCTTCGGGCTACCCGCCGCCTACCCGCATAACATATACATACTTACGTTGTAATAAATATTAACTGCATAACTTTTCATTTTATTAGTTTAAAATGGTTTCTTCATTTTATAAAAATTATAAACAGTTTCACTAGAATGTTGTTCTAAAATGGTTTCTTCATTTTATTAGTTTATTTTGATACTTCTGGGTTTTTTATTACATTTGTTTTGTAATTAATAGTATATCTTTTCGTTTTCTGTTGGATTAAACATGAAAAACTTATTACAAAAAAAATACATGAAACACTTTAATAATATTTAAATTTTGTTAAAAAATAAATTATTTGAAGTTTTTAAATAAAAAAATATTAAATAACGGGTTGGCCCGCTAAGCCTGCAGCCCGCATAGGACCAGGCTTTATTTTTAAGGCCCATATTTTAACAGGTTTTTTAGTACGGGTCAGTCTGAAATGGGTCGTGTAGTCCGTTTTGAGAGCTCTAATCTCACCCAAAGACTTTCTACTCATAATCAGTCAATTTTCTAAAAGTTTCATCTTTTGGTTTCATGAGATTACATACAAAAGAATGAGAAAAGACTTAAATAGTGGTTCAAATCTCGTGTCCACAAGTTGAATCACAACATTATGCAGCCCACGCATTGGACAGAGAGTCAGAGGCCATCCAAAAATCAAGTTTTCCAAACCTCTTCTTTTTGCACATGATAATATTTAGATTATTGCTCATCCCCCAGCGCAAAACACTCGAACCCTGCAGCCATGCCCTAAATGCCCCTGCGTTAGTTAAGTAGCGCAAGTGTTAATCGTTGCGCCACTTAACTAACGATGAGTTAACTTGCGCTAGTTAAGTGGCGCTACGTGCTGTCTTAAAGAAGACAGAACACTTCATTTCCTCATTTCTCATCTAAAATCTCAAAAATCTCTCTCAAATCACCCAAACCCAAAATTCCTTCAAGTTCAAATCAAACAACACTCCAATAACAAGTAAGTCTTCATAATCAAACACCATTAAACTTTTATGTTTATATGTTAAAAAATTTCTCTTAAATTAGAATTTTTTTAGACTTAGGGTTTGTTTAAATTTTGGTTTTTTTGGCAAGAAATCATACAATTGTACATGAAAATGACTTGTGTTGCTTAAATGTTTAGATGTTTGCATGTTTATGTTGTAGTTTTTTTTTTAGATTTAGGGTTTGTTTTGATTTTGCTTGCAAGAAATGATACAATGTTACATGTAAATGACTTATGTTGCTTAATTGTGGTTAGATGTTTGCATGCTAATGTTGTAATTTTGAGTTTTAGGGTTTATGTATAATTTGCACTCCAAGTGTTTGATTGATGAAATGTTTGAATGAGTTTTTCATTGATTGATTTTAATTTCTTACTATGTAGATTTGAAGCAATGGCGGGGTGGATCGACGTTCATGCACAATTCAACGGCGGAGAACCTCAGAGGTTGAATGTTCGGTGCCTTGGTGTAACTTTAAGAGGTCTCAAGGATCAACTTAATGAATTCAACCAAGGAGTCAACTCCAGAGACACAAGGAGGGTGAAATACGTTCGGTATAAACGTCCAACGCTCGACGAGGGAAGAGTATCGTTCATATGGGTGGAATTAATGAACGACGAAAACGTGAAGAACATGTTTTGGGAGCACAACATGTTCCAGGGGATCGATATGCAGGTAACGTTGCTGAGATCAACTGAAGATATATTCAACAGTCTGATTCCGCCAAAAGATCGTGATTAGGTAGGGAAATGAACCTTCCAACTACAACAATTATCTTCCTCTGAATGGAGTAATTCAAACTTGTTAAATGTCAGTTCCCAAGCATTCACCCGGAAGTGTTATTGTTTCATTCAAAAGATTAAATTCTTGTTAGTTTGGTTTAGATGAAGGTATTGAAGTGTCAAGGACTGGACCTCATTCTTTTGGCACTTGAATACCATCATCTAAACCAAATTAACAAGAACTTAATCTTTTGAATGAAACAATAGAACTTCCGAATGAATGCTTGAGAGCTGGTTTATAGCTAGTTTGAATTTACCCCATTCAGTGGTAAGATAATTGTTGTAGTTGGAAGGAACATTCCCAAATGTAATGTAATGTAATGACTCGTCTATATAATGCAATGTAAATTATTTGAATTTATTCAATACACAACTTTATTCGAATTCACGCTGAGTTTAATTAGACATTTTTTCGATTTTTTGTAATACGTAACTTTATTTGAATTTATTCAATACAAAATTTTTATTCGAATTCACGTTGAATTTATTCTAATTCATTTATTTACTTTATTCAATACGTTGTAACATAGGTTATATCTACCATAAATATAGTCAAAAAACATGAAAAAGCTTAACAAAAACGTGCAAAATCGTGTGTCCTTCAGCTCTGACCACCGACCAAGGTGCGTGAGTTAACTTACGCACATGTCAGTGGTGCGTGACTTAACTCACGCAAGGGCATTAATGTCTTTTCAGCTGGGTGCGAGCGTTTTGTGCAGGGCGAAGAGCAGTAATCTAATATTTAAGTTACACTGAACACATATGAACATGCATTTAAATTTGATGTTGAAGAACCATAATCCTCAGCCATCAATTATTACCGGAAATTTACCAAATCGCAAGTGGATCTTACTTTTCCCCTTTAAAACGAGATTAATAAAAAGCAAAAAGAAAACAGTAAAACAAATAATATGATTAGTGATTAAGACCAATAAAATACCTTTAACAATGATTGATAATATAAAGAGTAAAGATATCGTGCCTTGTATTTGATCAAGTTCAATTGTACGAAATAAACGTATACCAACTGTACCCTCTATTGAAGATCCCTTAAGAATTAAGATCTCATAAAGTTAAGACAGCTTGATAGCACAAATATCAGCCTTCACCACTAACGGTTATGGCTAGCTGCCTCTGCATAAAGATAAATAAAATGAACATATATTAACCAAAATACAATATATACATATACTATACTAGTTAAAGCTGAAAAGGAGGTCCTCAAAGCTTCCTTTGGAATTTTTCTTTATTACTTCTAAATCTTTACCTTTATCCTTTTTGATAAATCTATACGGTACAATGTACAAAGTACACGGTCCAACTTTAGATGTTCAAAAGAATTTGATTTAAGTATTATTATAAGCACATTTTTTAATACTTCTTAGGCATAGTTGCATTCCTAGCTAATTAAGGATGAAAATAGCTAAGATTAAATTCCCCCCTATACCAAACACCTTATGTGAACAGAATAATCACAGAGAAAAGATATAGGGCTGTACACAACTTTCGTTGGCCTACAACAACAAGCAAATATCATTTCCTTAATTACATTCATTAATAGACATTATGAATTTTATTCGAATATTAAGTTTTCTTTATAAAACATTTAAATTGTTCGATTGAAAATGAGAAAGAACGTAGAAATGCTCGGGACCCTGTTGCATTTCATCTTATCATTCCCATGAAATATAATCAAACCTTCGGTAAATAAATGCATTGCGTGTCAAATAGAAAACTTACACAGAAGATATTGGCGCTAGAAATGTTGTGTTTAGCAAGAAAGGTAAAACGCAAAGAATTCAATAAATCCTATGCACGGATCATGTATATGCAAATGGTTTTGTTACTAAATCTTATGCACGGTTTATATATACGTCAAAGATAAACCGTGCATAAGATTGAAAAATGAAAATAATTTTTAGTAAGTATTATGTAGGAAATGTTATTTTTTAAAATTTTAATGCGTTGAATGCATAATACTTAAAACAAATTTTCTCTTTAGACTTTTAACAGATTTTCTAAGAACGCTTGTTATCATTTTTCATATGCAAAGAGGGTATGATTTGGATTGAGTATAAACAACAACCCTATCCCACGACGTGAGCAACACGATACCAGTATTATGATAGCAAGTGATCCAATAAATCGTAGATGAGTTTTGATAATATCCTAAAATTTGGTTTGGATCTAACTAAATCCTGTAAAACCGACATGAAACATCAGTATAGCTTCCACTTACAAACCTATGTTTAGACTTTATCTCATTGGAATCTTAACAATTCAAACCGCCAAACTATATATCTTGTTGACTAAGTTACATATAGTAGTACTAAGTTAATTGATGAAAAATTCCATAGAATTATTCACATTTAATATTACCACAGACCTCCTAATCTTGTTGTTGAAGTAGTTACTCTCGGGTTCCGAGAAAGAGGAAAACAGGAAAGGAATAAAAAGTTCACAGAAATTTAAGATGAAAAGTCACAAAGACATACATTCAACAAAGTTAGGAGTAGAAGCATTAATCTAATTCCGTAGGCATTATTATATTTAGATTAGATAAAGAAGGAATCTTTTGTGTGGGGGAAACAAAGCAAAGCTGGGTAGTGTTGCAAGGAAAAAGGGAAGAACCGCAGCAGGTTTAATCAAATACAAGATGAGAGGACAACAACACTTGTACCTTTTTTTCCCTCTCAAAGTTTTACAACCATGATAAATTGACAACCATATTTATCAGAAAATTAAAGAAAAATCAGACTAATATATAGTTTTACCAAATTAATCTTATTAACCATCGATGTATTTCCATTATCATGTTTAGTGTTGATACGTCTCAAATATAATTATCTCCCGTGGAGGAAATCTATGAGATACAAAATGTATATTTTCATTATCATAAATGCAAAATAAAATATAATATTTGGGATGTGATACATTTATTAATTTGATAAGTACAATGGTAAGAAAAAAGTAAAACAAAATGGCAAACAATTATTTATGAGACAGAACATGCGATTTTGTTTATGCATTGCATGTGGCGTTCACTCTCTTTCCTGTAGGCTATAAATATGCCCTGCTATTCCAAGCTTGCTACTACCATATCAACTAAAAGAAGATACATCACATAATATAGGTTAGCTTAGAGGTCAAGTATTCTTTCAAAAATCATCTTGGTGTGATAATATGGGAGGCAAGAAGTCATCCTTTTGTGGTATGTTGAAGTCTTGTTTCTCAAGTGGAAGCAGAGATGATTACTACTATTATGATGATGGTAGTAGCAGAAGGATATTTGCAAGTGATGAAGACAGAGGTCGTTGGGTTGCTGAGCCTGGTATTGACAAGAAAGCTTCTGCTTTCATTGCTAGATTCTATGCCAACCGAGCCACTGATTCTGAGCAACAAATTGCTTCTTGAAATTTCATTTTAACTTCTTCATTCTTGCTTTTCCTACCCCTCTATCTCCCAATAACTCCCCTCCCCAAATGTAAAATCTAATATAATGTTTTCTTTATTTGGTTGCATTGTAGTCAGTTTTATAATTTGAGGTATGAATTCAAACTTGCTATAGTTGCAATAATGTAAAAACTCATTTATTTGTTGTTTTGACATCTTATCAACCTTTGTTTATAAAATGTTACGTTTGTCATTAAATATAATTAGTGTGATTTCAGATGACACGATCCGATTATTTGAGAAAGTTCAAGAGAGTAGAGATTCTGTCACTCAATCAATTCATTTTTGTTTTTGCCATTGATATAGTAGCAGCTTTATATTATCTCAAAGCATCTTGATTAAGATTAAAAGAGGAGAGATAACATATTGTTATAATTGACTATTATTAGCATAAATAAATTTACTGCAGTTGTTCTTGATCAACTTTGATTATGATGGTCTCGTTCTTTCTTTTCCCTTTGATATTGTATGATTGTAGCACTAGCACACAAGGGCTTAACAGACTAGCTAACAAACTTTGTATACAAAGGTATAATTGGTAAATGATGCTATGTAAATCCTATTCTTCTTAGTTGATGTTGTCCTGATGTACTGGGCAAATGCAAGTAATTTTGGTTTGTGACATGGGACTACCAATTACTCAAATTAATCCCTAACACCAACCATTTTTTTATGGCCATTACTATTTCCATCCTATGAGTTTCTTGCGCGCCCTATTCGGATTCTAAAATCCGAAATATTTCAACGTGTTTTTGGAGATTTTATAGGGTTTTTACGTAGTTCTGATTCTAAAATCCGAACTGCATAAGACGTAAAAGAACCTCATAGAGTGGAAAAAGAATCGGTCTTTTTTTATTTACTTAAAATTTAGTATACAACCACAATAATACAAGGCTTACTATTGATTAATTGCCTAGCTAGCTATTGGCCAAGTCCACATTAGACAAAATCCTGATGCACATATTTCACTAAATCAGGTTACTTGCACCCAATATTGTATAACTATTTATAACTATTTCTGTTTACTTATTCATGCATGCAATGTTATTATGTATGTATGTATGTATGTCGGTCTTGTTTTATTTTGGAATATCTAGGGTTTAGATTATTTAAGGAATATCTAGCAAATTTCTAGCAAGCACATCACATGAATGAAACTTTGCAATCAAATAGCTAGATCATTTGGTGTCTACCTTATAACGTTCTACTTTTCTAGTGCGAATCTGTAACTTTGGTATACCTACAGAAAAAAAGCACTTGATTCCCTTCCTTTGTGTCAATATTTCAGCTTTTGGGACAACAGTAACACTCATTGTTCTAGTATTTATCCGGTTACCTGTTATGGAGCAGAACAAGCTTATCTGAACTACACAACAAAGGGAAAGAAAATTTAATAATCTCTTTTATCTAAAGTTGGTATCAACACACCAAACGAAAATCTTAAAGAGATGCCATAAGTATATGAGTTTTTCTCATTTCATCCTCTCACGCCAAACATTATTGAGTTTGATCATGTGTCACTTATTGTGAGATAGAGGGGTGAACTTCTATATTTGGTCTAATTTCTCTAAGTAATTGATTATTCTCTGATATCATATCAATTTGTTATATTAGAATTGGCGCATGGATATTTTTGTGGACGGTCCAAATCGATGAGATTTGATGGTATATTATTTTTATATTGAGTCCCCATGAGTTTAGCTTATTTGATGGTATATTATTTTTAAATAGTTAGTAGGAAATTTTAATTTTAAACATTTAGTGGGAAATATTATTGTTAAATAGTTAGTGGGATTGGTGTTATTTTTCTAATATAAGTTGATCAACAAAGAAAAAGTAGAGTCCAATGTTCAAACTCCCAACAGTAGGATGCTAATTTGGAAACTGACTAAAGCACAATTTTGTTAATTTGGAAAGCAGAATACAATTTGGTTCTGCCTAATTTATACATGAGCAGATATTCTTACAATTTGTTGTTTGTGTCAAGAATATGTTAATTACTTTTATGCATAGTTCGGATTTTTTTTTTTTAAGGAATGCATAGTTCGGATATATTAGCCTAAAATCATGTGGGGTATAAATATGCATATTGCCTAATTTATTTCTCAAGCCCACATTATAAAATTCAAGTTCAAAAGAGAGGCAAGATCAATTATGAAGCACGGATACTTCTTAAATTAGGCGTGTTTTGCTGTCGGATATGTGTTGTGTCCGACACCGATACTGACACATATAATTGCACAAATTATGTTATTTCTCAAATTATTAGCAGTGTTGGTGTGTTAGTGTCAGTATCATGTCTGGTGTCCATATCCGTATCCATGCTTGTATCTTGACATGGTCAACCAGAAATCTTAATACAAATGTGGTGTAGTGTGAGTGCCAAACATTACTGTTACATGCATAAAAGAAGTGTGAATTATTGACTCTTGATTTTATTATGGGGTTCACTTTGGAAACCATTGGTAAAGGTTGAATGGAATCATCAATAAATGTACATTAGAATGACAAGATACCATTTTAAATTGGAATGTCATTCCTGCAGCATCTTGTACAAGAACCAATGTTTATCCTTTGAATCGCATGGCTTCTAAGTAGTACAAAGCTACTTTCAGTGTCGGGAATACCACTCAATTATATTTGTCACTTCTTGGTTCTTACATCATTTCACAAAAAATTATATGCTATATGTTTCGTAAACTATAGTACATATGACCAACAATTCACTTTTTCCCCACATGGAATGAATTTTTACTACTTATATTGGAAATTTCTTAGAGGTGTATAGTTCTCTTGCTCAGCCTCAGATTCTAACTTAACCTGATCAAATAATTTGGATACTTTAGATAAACAACTTTGATCTTGATCCAAGGTGAATCGGAGAGACATCCAGAGTTGGTGATGTGCTATGAAGGACGCCGGTGCAATTCGGAGGGAAGATGTACTTGCAAAAGTGCAAACACTTTAATACTTAAGTCAACATCTGATAGAGTGAGAGGTTTATCAAAATTGGTTGTGTACCTTTCTTACGACACAAGTATCCTTGTATAAATGGAGTTTCAAGTAAATTAAGGTAAATTTTATTGCAAGTGTTGAGAGATTATCGATGCAATTAGTCGATCACCGTCTGATGATGATCATGTGATTGATTATTGGAAGGATACACTTTGGTACGTTGGCGGCACAACGTCTGATGATGATCATGTGATTGATTATCGAAATTTCAAGCAAAGTTGCTTCTTTCTTTTTTTTTTTTTTTGAATCAGCAAATATTATTAAACGTCATCCTCGCAAGACGCAAGGTATGGACGAAACAAGATACAAATGGTGCCGCATATAGATGGTACACCATAACCCCCAAACAAAGCCCATGAAGATAAACCCGCCAAAACACATCACCACCTAAGACGGACACCTTAACAGAAACAAACATTGTAAACACAGTATCCACAACCACCCATCGTCACTACTCACCCCAAAGAACACCCCTAAAAAAACTCTCAGACTTCAACACCCAAACTGAGCCACATTCAAAAAGCTCCTAACCAAATGAACATGCAGCTTCCACAACCTCTCGATCCTCGATCCACCGAAAGAGCACAAAACAAAAGCCCAAAAACCAACTTGAGCCAAAGAGTTGGCTCCCGATCTCGAATCAAAAGTGATTGGCCCACCAGACTTTAGAACCCAATCGGCAGGGCACCCCTCGCCCCCGGTACAACAGAGAACACCATATCAAGTCAAACAGTATTGCAGCTAGACGCTGACTATCGATCTCGAAACAAAATTAACCGGCCCACCGAAAACCAGCACACAAAATGAAGGACAAAAGACATAGTATGCAAATGTGCAAAACCAAACAAATCAAAAGGAAAAGGCTCATCACAACGGGACACCCACCCTCCAAACACCCTAAACAACCCAAAAAGCACAAAACAAGAGATAGTGACGACGAACATGGACCCGCGTAACAGAGGCTGTCTCCAAAGGAAATCACCCCAACAAACACCCTCCTCCTCACCTAAACAACACCTGCCACCCCCTCAGGTAGCTCACGTGCGCAATCCTTTTCGACACCAAATCTGAGTCCAAAGCAACCCTGACCACCTATCCAAACCTCACCAAGACAGCCCCACGATCTCCCACACAAAACCACCACCACCACCTCAACCGAAAACCCCACCACCACGCAACACCACCACCACCACACAAACAGAAAACAACCCCAGTGACCTCGGGGGGTCTACCACCAAACAAGCAAAATCTGAATCACCACGGCCAACGAAGCGAACAACCACAACCACCACGATCCTTACGACGACAAACGGTCCGAAAGTTTGTTAAAGGAGGATTAATCGTGAATGAAGGGGATGCCACCATACCTGTAGCCGAAGGAAACAGATCTCACATATCGGCGCCACACAACGCCCCTTCCACACCACACATCCGTCTCCACCTACACTCCACCCGAAAACCACCACCAATCAAGCCGTCGGAAAAACAGACCACCCACGACACCACTCAACACCACCACGACGTCGCCACCCATCCCTACCACCACCGCCACATTACCACCACCACCGCTGCAGCCCCACCGCCGCCTCAGCCTCAGCTCCTATACACGGAGCAGTGACAGACCCACCACCACACAACCTAGAACCACCCAACCTCACACCACCGGAAGAGCAGCACATAATCTTCAAAGCAGAGAAAAGAAGACATGCTACAAGATGGTGTAACGACGCTAGATCTGGAGAAGATCTGGGCGGACCTAAAAAGAACCAAGACAAGGAGAAGGGAAAACAAAACGGACAAAAACATTGCACCACCAGGGGAGGAGGACGGTGGTGCGGAGACGAAGTCTCATCGCACAACCACTGCCGTACAGCTACATGGGGTCGGCCAAAATTTGGATTAAAGGGTGGAAGAAGGTTTGAGAAACTAGAGAGAGGTCAGAGAGAAACTGTAGTGTCTAATCATATATTGATTTGTTTCTCTGAATATCAAGTATATCTTGCATTGCTCGAGTTTAATTTTCAATAGCTTGAAGAAAAAAATTGTCACCATGCCATGTATAGAAAATTTTGATTACAAACTTGGATGCCATGGATCCTTCTTTCTTATGCTTGATTTTGAATGCAGTCCATTTTTTTTTTATAAACTTGAATGTGGTCTTTTGGAAAAGGATAATGCATCAAAGTCATTATTTATCTATATTTACTTTTGTGCGCCTTACATTGTTTATATCTGTTAGTAATTTGAATGATAGAAATCTTTTTAACCGGTATAAACAATGTAGGGTTAATAGGTCTTTACCCCCTGTAATATAGGTCATTTTCGGTTTTTCCTCTGTAAATTTTTTATTTTGATTCACTCCCGTGTAAAATATTTTTGTTTTGATTTACCCCATAATAGGCCAAACAAAAATCAATTTTATTTTTTTTTCCAAAAAATTTTCGTTTTTGTTTGGCCTATTAGGGGGTAAATCAAAACAAAAATATTTTACACGGGAGTGAATCAAAATAAAAAATTTACAGAGGGAAAACCGAAAATGACCTATATTAGGTAGAGACCTATTAACCTAACAATGTATGCACCACAAAAGTGACTCAACACAAATCAAACAGAAAAACAGAATAAAAAAGAATAAAACCAAAATGAAAGGACAATTATATTGAAGGAATAAATATATATGGTTATTTTGGAGTGACAAAAAAATGTTTGAGTACTTCTATACTATTTTTGTTGTTGATGTCGACCGAAATACATTCCATCACTATCAAATAGATTTTTCATTGTTGTGTTCCCTCCCATTTTAAGAGAATGTTGGCACATGAACATAATGAAAAGGAAGGTAATTTGTTTTGTTTTCTCTCTTAAGTTTCATTCTTTTAAGTGAAACTAAGGATACTATTTTTTGTTTATATTTTGCCTTGCCCTATTTTTTTGTCTATTGAAGAGTGAAAGTCAATCTTTCATTGATGCATATAAGATTATAATTACATTATTATTATGTATTAATTTAGCAGGTCAATTTCTATTTTTCTTCTTTTTTAGAAAGATCTGATAATTAATGTCAGACTTGATGTTGGTAAACATTGGTCCATCTAATTAACGTATAATATTGTACTCATATTATGTTAATTAATGAACCGTGTGAAGCACGGGAATGCGATCTAGTTCTATTTTAACACAACGTTCTATTCCATGGTGTCCACAGTTTCCAACAATTATTTAACCTTTTTTAATTATTTAAAAAAAATCAAAAATCGTGAATTACTTTTATTTTCTTTTCCCGCAAAATGTTTTCTGTTTTTCCATCAAACCTCTTTTCTTATATAAGTTTTCTTTATTGAAAAGCAAATTCACAAAATCACAATAGTATATTCAGTTTTGTAATTTATTGTAGTTTTATCCGATTTCTGTGTAGAAGATATCCGAGCCTAATAAAAAAAAAAGTATAAGGTCTTGTTAACGAGTGTCTCCGAGACACTTTTTAAGCATGCTAAATTAGGTCATTATTCTTTTAAAATGTCACGGTTTTCAATTTCCAATGCACTGATTACACAAACTTTTATAAAAAGTTATCATTTAAAGTCCTTAACTAGTGTCCGGGGGCACTAGTTAACATTTCCCAAAAGTATATTATCATGAATTTAAGTTTTGAAAATAAAAATAAGGTTGAAAATGGAGACTTCGTTGTAAATGGTCAACGTCAGCCAAATTTTTCAAGAGATATAGCTGATAAAAAAAATGATTAGGAATGGTCAATTCATTATGAATGGTTTTATAAAAAGGCTGTCATGCCAAAAATATGATGAAAAAAAATTGACCCAACCACAATAGAACCTAGAAGTAGTAAAATTTGATTGGTTTCCTACCAGTGATCAGCTAGATGGAATTAGAGCCATCTAAATTGATAGGAACATTCTTTTCTTTTTTTGGGATTCTTTCTTTGACATCTTTAGTTAGTTGTGCATGGCTCTTTAGTTAGTTGTGCATGGCTCTTTCATGTGGAGCCTTAGTTGAAATGGTGGCCTCAAGTTATTTCCAAGTTTTCAGTCCTAATCTGTGGTGGATCTTAAACGACGAGCATTTTGGATGAGTATTGTATCCATAATCACTCATATCATATGCTTAAGTTAGTGGGAGATGGAATAATTTATACATTTCTTTCGAAGGTAGAGGCCGTTATATAATGGAGTTCATCAAGAGAATTGGAGAGAAATCTCGTTGTGGTTGTTCAATGATTTATGTTGTGATTGGTGAATTTTTGGTTGAAGTCCCTTCTAGACACCCTTGACTTGGTTTGAAACAATTTCATTAGGGTATGTTTGGGAAGGTTTAGGAGGGGAGGATTTGGGAGTTATATTATCTACATTTTGTTGATATTTCTTTAATTATATATATATATATATATATATATATATATA
>Ga0228711_1008395_pt1 | contig 14499 bp, 9 predicted proteins | sample MedpolnodulmetaG_2_FD_177996 | JGI IMG/M metagenome (GOLD analysis project Ga0228711, IMG submission 177996) | Root nodule microbial communities from Medicago polymorpha collected in Santa Monica, California, United States - brown nodules | ecosystem: Host-associated > Plants > Roots > Nodule...
GTGGAGGCGGAGGAGGAGGTTACGGTGGTGGAGGGAGTGGAAGTGGTGGAAGCGGAGGAGGAGGCCATGGTGGTGGAGGAAGTGGTGGTTCAGGCAGTGGAGGAAGTGCGGGAGGTGGTGGTAGTGGTGGAAGCGGAGGAGGAGACCATGGTGGTGGAGGAAGTGGTGGTTCAGGCAGTGGAGGAAGTGCGGGAGGTGGTGGTAGTGGTGGAAGCGGAGGAGATTATGGTGGTGGAGGAGGAGGCAGTGGTGGAAGTGGAGGAAGCGGAGGAGGTAGTTCTGGCGGCGGGAGTGGATCAGGTGGTGGTGAAGGGAGTGGTAGCGGAGGAGGAGGTTATGGTGGTGGAGGAAGTGGAGGTGGGGCAGGTGGTGGAAGCGGAGGTGGTGGTGGTGAAGGCAGTGGTAGCGGGGGAGGTTCTAGTGGAGGCGGAAGTGGAGGAGGAAGTTCTGGTGGTGGAGGAAGCGGTAGTGGAAGTGGAGGAGGTGGTGGTGAAGGAGGTTCTGGTGGTGGTGGAAGCGGAGGAGGAGGATACGGTGGTGGAGGAAGTGGTGGAAGCGGAGGAGGAGGATCAAGTGGAGGTGGTGGAGGCGACGGAGGCGGTGGAGGTTATTAAAACAATGTTATATGAGACCTTTGTATTTTGTGGCAGATATAGAAAGAGTATATCTACTCTCTTCAAGTTTATTTTATCCTTAAATATTTGTCATGAGTATTATATGGTCTCTGCTAATGTGTAGCACATAAATTATGAATGAAAAGATCGAAGATATTCAAAATAATCATATTAGTATATTTCCATGACTCATTACATATTTTAATTAGAGATATGATATTGAAGTACCTAAATTTAATTCAAACAATGTTCAAAGACTAACTAAGAAGCGTTTGAATAATACATCACTTTTATCTTTTTATTTCCAAACAGAATCAAAATGTACAATTTTGCAAAATTGAAGTATCATTAATTGACTCCAAAGTTTCTGATTTGTTGTATGGATATCTGCAGTCTATTTCTGCATGTAAGTTTGGTTTTCAATATTATTTTTTTCAGACATTCAATAAATAATTGAATGTAAAATGCACACGGTATATAGATTAAAGCAGGTTGAAGCAAATGCACACAAAATCAAAGTAAGTATATTGATACGAGAAAACTTTATATACATTTTTCATTGCAAAAATGATGTCATGCTTTCATTTTGTTTCATATTTCAAGGATTTGTACATAAAAATGTTGGAAAAAAACATTTTTCCTATTTTCTACACAAATATTTGAAAATAGAAAAACAAAAAAATAAAAAACAATTAATCTTTTCTCAAAACAATTAACCTTTCAAGGATCATATAAATCCTAAATTTTTTAAAAAGAAACAAAGAATTGACACAAATTCAGTTTAGAAAAATAATTAAATAACCTTTGTTATTTTGCAAAGTGGTATTTTAAAAAGGAGTTTGGAAATTTGATTACATACACGAAAAGGTGGATGTTGGATTCTGTTGAAACTTTGTTACATACAAAATCAATAACATGATATAGTTTTATAGTTTCATAAAATATCCTTTCATTTTGCAACGTTAACAACTCATTTAGTTTCATCAAAATAAATTCCTAGCACTCCTTACAAGAATTTGAGTTGTTCTTCAAAACTTATGCTAGTTCAGGGATAATTTTCCTCCTTGAATATGCTCAGAAAAACAGAAATTCTGAGAAGCATTAGCTGAGGAACATCAAAATAACTAGTTGGAACAACGTGGGAATTGTTATTATTAAGAATTTCACATAAGAGATAAGGTGTGAGAGCATAAGTAGTTGATAGCTCTCACTTTCCAAGCTGATTTTATAAGTGATTGATATTAAAGTTTATCAAAGATCAATTAGATCATGCATCTAACGAGCGTCGAGTTCACATATAGTAATCTATACAATTCAGGTTTCCCTTTTGTGAACTTAGTTCACCTAAACATACATAATTTAGTTCTCTTAGGGGAATCCAGTTTATGAGCATTGCTATATATCACGATTGCAATTTCACGAAAGCCCTGTCACCGCTAGGTTTCCCCTTTGGCACGATACAGGATCGGTTTGCAGATTTCATGAGTGGGTCTGTCTCTAAAAAGCTGTTATATTTTCTTTCTGACGTAACCGTTTGCAGTCTCCACTTCAAACATTTTCTTCGTACAAAACAACAGCAGGTCAAGCATAAAATCCAATATTCATTTCACAACCCATTCTACAAAATTTCATTCTATAAATTTAAATTGAAAATGATAAGAAAATCTGTCAAAATTGAAGAACTGATTTATATGTTGTAGGCTTTGGAATTTGATCTTTGAAGTAATGCAATTTAGGAGGAAGGAAAATAGATCTCATCCTTGAACCGAGTCAAACTCGTAGACTCAGCAAGTTTCGACTCGACACAAACGTGCAACCGGTGCAACTAATGAAACATAGTTTTTGGATTGAAGACTTTGCAATGAGATAGATAAGGAAGTCGATCTTCCTTCCTACGGGTAGTACAATGGATGGTTCGGATGGATATGGATTAGGAAGGAAATGGGTGGATCAACAAAGTCCATTAATTCATACAATCCATTAAATTTCTTTAAAATAATCCAATCCAATCCATTAAAAATAATTTTTTTTGGTGGATGGAATGAATAAATTTTGCTATGGATGGATTGGATCAATATGTATTTGGTGGATCAAATTGCCACCCTGTTCTTTTCCTTCCTTTCATGCATTTTTTAGAATCAAGAGAGTGGCAAAAGATAGTTGTTTTCAGCGTTTTTCCCTTTGTACCCGATTTGTGTTTACTCACAAAATAATACTTCACGAGATTAAGCATTTTCCTTCAAATTACATTTCACTTGTATGCGAAGTTGCAAACATCTCCGAAAATTCACAAACACATATGCGAGATCCCAAATTCAAGAAATAAGAGGCAAAAGAGAAGCCTATTATTCGTGTAAAAATCCTAAAAAAAAAAAAAAAACAAAGAATTGACACAAATTCAGTTTAAAAAAAAAAAATTGGATAACCCTTTGTTATTTTCCAAAGTGGTATTTTGAAAAGGAGTTTGAAAATTTGATTACATACACGAAAAGGTGGATGTTGGATTCTATTGAAACTTTGTTACATACAAAATCAATAACATGATGTAGTTTCATAGTTTCATCATTTATGTATTATGTTACTTATATTGTGCAACTTCATTTAACTAACCAATGCCACCTCATTTAGAAAAAAAATATGAAAGGAAAGTTCTTATTTCAAAATTGAAGAGGAGTGCTAGGAATTAACTGAAAACAGAAGAGTAACTCTCAGTTACAATGAAATGCTTTTGACATAATTGAAAATAACAATGGATGAAATAAGGGAAATGATAACAAAAGGAGGTACGTAGAAAAGTTTTAGAAATCATAGTTATGTATTTATTTATTTATTTTGTAAGTGTTTGATGCGTGTCTTTTAATTCAGTTTAGGAATGTTTAGTTTAAAATGTGTAGTTGTTTTGATTAATGAATGGTGATGTAGTAGTGACAAAATATGCAGAATTTAAGAAAACTTGTTAGCTAATTCATCATTTTAGCTCTTTTTTTATTACTACATTGTTGAACTTCATCTTTGCTTGTTATGGATCTAGATTTGAATTCATTTCCTATTTTTTATTTTCTAGGTTGCTTTGACTTCTAATCAAGTTTTATTGTGATGTTATGCTATGTTTATATTCAAAATTTTACCATCAGCTGAATAAAGCGACGATTAATTAAAAACAAGTATCATTTGCCTAGGATAGATGACTAAGTGTAATCATATTTATATGTGTTTTCTTGTGATGTGATGTCACAATGTGATTTAATTGTGTTTGTTAGTGTTGAGATCATATGCATTTCAAGTATTAGACCCTAATTAATATGGGGAATTTGTGTACTTTTCTTTGGCAGGTGATTCTTGGACATAATCATCTTTTCAAAACTCCTTGATAAGTTTTGCAAATCTTCCAACACATGCTATAGAGGATATTTTTTTTTTTGTCATACTGCAGTAATTATCTGTTGAAATGAGTAAAATTCTGAAAGTATAGTCTACTCCATAAAATTTAGTGCATCTTTTTGTGCATAACCTTGAGTATATCTCTCAAGCTTGCATTTCAAGGTAAAAACCAACTTGAAATCAATATTTTCCACTTTCAGCTTGTCAATCATCTCCGATGTACATCGCTTTCTAAATGCATTCATTTCCTCTTTCTAACTTGCAATTCTCTAAATGCATTCATTTCCTCTTTCATAGCTTGCCTCTATCCACTTGACAATGCTTCAGAAACAATATGACAAAAATTGTGAGGAGACAATTTGTCAAATGGATAACAAAGCTTTTTTGTGCATTGCCTTTGTACCTTTCCTTACAACAATAGGAAGATTCAACTCATCAGTTGTATGAGGTTTTGCAAGATCATCATTGATTCTCTTGTGAGAGAAATATTAATTACGGTTCAGCCATAGCCTCTTTACAAGAATTTGAGTTTTAGTCTTAAGCTTATCCTAGCTTAGGGATAATTTTGTTGTGAATTCGTAACTTAAAATCACATCAATAAATTTGGATGTTTGGAGCAAAAGAAAGTAGTAATCATAATCAAAGTAGCTTAAATCAGCATCAACAACAATAACAAATAACCTAGTTCTATGTGTAAATTAACACGTTGGATAATAATATCACAAAAGGAATGTGATTCATGCTTTATCTATGTTTATGGTTAGAACCTATATTATCAAGAAGTGACGGTAAAGACATTTAACCAATCTAAATCACTTTTACTCATCATCAAATTTCAGTTAATTTACTTTCAATTTGCGAACCAAATCATAGGGAAACCTCTCTATTATGTCTCTTAAGTAAAACGACAATTGTTGCGTTATTTAATCGATCACAATTTTTGTATATACAAATTTAATTATTACTCGATGATAAATTACACTTGTTCCATCTTTAGAATAAACTCCAGCCCTAAACATTCTAAGAAACTCATTACTTGTGGGATATAGGTTAGTTTGAAATAATTTCTTTAGGGTAGAATTGGGGTAGAAGCAGCATTCAAGAGTTTATATGTAAATTGTTTCTACGATTGATGAAGGCATAGAGCATCACTTTCCGGTGATGGTTTTCCACCTCCAATGCATCTCCGATGAAGTTTTCCCCTCATTCTAGCCGATTTCTGTTCTTTCCCATCTTAGATCCATCTTATTCCGACGTTTATTCTCTGTTTGGTGTTCGAATCGGTGACCTTAGTGGTGGTTCAGGGTGGTCCGCTCTCCTCTTCGCTGTTTGGTTCTTCGAAGGGGTTTTCTGCTCCGGCGAGATCTGGTTGTGTTCTGCTCGATGGTTCTCCCATTCATTGTTCTATGATGGTATGTCTGTGGCCGTTTCTTCCCCCGCCGAAGAAGGGGTATTTTGTGTCCCAATGTTAAGGATTGGTCGGTGACTCCATTAGGGAAGGGGTATTTTGAATTCAATTTTCATTCCGTCGCAGATATGCGAAAGATTTGGGCTATGAGGGTTGTTAATTTGCAGCCTGGAATACTTCGTTTCTTCGGTTGGTCTAAGGATTTTGACACCCAATCTCAGGTCCAAACACATACACAACACTGAATCAGATTGATGCACCTACCTTAAGAGTATTGGAATAAGACTACGCTCTTCGAAATAGCTTCAGGTATTGGTACGCCTCTTTCAATTGATGATGCCACTCAATCACGGGTTTTGGGCCATTATGCTCGTATTCTTGTTGATGTGGATATGTCTGGTAAATTGTTTGATTTTGTCTTGGTGGAAAGGGAGGGATACGCCTTTCTTGTGGCCATTGAATATGAAAAGCGTCCCGCTTATTGTTCCCTTTATCAGATTTTGGGTCATGGTATTCAACAATGCAAAAATTTAAGCTCTACTAAGGTTCATGTTGATCTTGGAAAACACCCGAAGAAGTCCATTCCTGTGTCTAGAAAATATTGCAAAGACGCTTACATTAATTCGCTCACCAAGGAAATCTCTGCAGCTTCTAATTTTCCCCATGTTGCGGCCACTGTTATTGATCCCTCTTCTAGCTCACTTGCCCAGACTCTTGAAGTAGTGGAAGAGGAGCCTGTTTTTCTCTTAGAACAAAGTTTTGATTTGGATACTAAAGTAACTGCTCATGTTCCAGCACCTGAGGAGAATATTAGTACTGGAAGACTCCTTTGACCGATCCAAACATTAAGTGTTCCTCTGCAAGGCAGTTGTCTGCTAATCAGCAAGAAACTCTAGTTACTCCCTTAGAAACTACTTCCTTGACAACAGTCCCAGGTCCTGAGGCAGCTACCTCTTTGGTTACTAGGACTGCTCATCCTAGTCAAGGTATGTAGGAGAAGAATGGCTTTGGGAAGCGGTCATCCCATAGTGTTACTACTGTTTCAGCCAACGGAGCTTTGGATCCATCTCTTATAGGCAAGTGGGCTGCTACTCCTATTTTGACTCCTACATGCTTAACTGTTTCATCCGCTTCTGTGTCTGCCTCTGAGGCTTTGGATTCAGTTAAGGTGTTAGTTCCAGTTTGTGTACCTGCACCTGTTACTCTTGACAAAAACACCTCTCATCAATATTTGTCTGCAACTGTTTCTATGCCGCAGCCTGTAACTACCCGCTATGATAGTTTGACAAGTGACAAACTCCCTTCAAGCCAAATATTGGTTCATGCTTCTAATCCTTCTCCCACAGCCCTTAGGAGTATGAAGATTCTTTCCAAATTTTGAGGGGATGAAGTAGAAGAGGTGCTGGAGGACACTCTCGGGCCATGACGAAGACTTTGAGCAGCACTATCCAAGTCTATCTGAGAGCATCAAGCCAGAGAAAAAGAAGAAGAAACAGTTGAATATAGTGAAGCCTTCTAGCTTTAAATCAGCCGGAATGAGGACCCGTGCCCAAAAGGGCTCCTCCAAAGCTACCTTGGCAGACTCAAAATAGTTGGTTCGAAGGCAATAGTATTAGTTTATCTGCGTATATCAACACTTTTGTTCAAATTTTCATTAAGATGGTAGTTTTGTAGCAGTTGTTAGTTTCCCTGCACTATGGTGGTCTTTGACACCATTTCCTTGGATATTTTCCTTTCTTGGGATAGATCCGGTTTTTCTTTTCATATGTTTTTCCCATTGTGACTCTGGTGTATTGGTTCAGGCCTCTCCTGTCTTTTATATTTTAGTACTTTGACCAAAAATAATATAGGTTAGTTTGTTGGGCTAAACGTCTAGGACTAGCTAAGAGAGAGACACCACATTCTTACCCAAAACCTGAAGACAATGGGTTTATGAGACTCTTCTCTTATATATATCCAACGTTTCATCCATTTCTAGTTGATGTGAGACATAATCAGTTAAACTTGATTTTTAATTTTTCAACAATCTCAACTACATCACTAGCCTAATCCACGCTAGGGCTCTGGTACACTAGTTTGTTGGGGAGTCTGGGAGCGTTGGTAGCAACAATGGGCTAATGCCCATGACCTTGTATAAGAGACACCACACTCTTATCCAAAACCTTAAAGCAATGGGTTTATGGGTGTCATCTCTTATATATTCAATGTCTCTTCCATTTCTAGTCAATGTGGGACATAAGCACTCACACTTGATTTCAAACAATCTTCCCCTTAAGTGTGGCTCACCCACATCACTAGTCTGATCCACGCAAGGATCTTACTCCCACTCCCCCATTGAGCCTAACCAGGGCTTTGATACTAGTTTTTTGGGGAGTCTGCGAAGCTCTGGGAGCGGCAATGGGTTTATGGGTCTTCTATCTTATATATTTAACGTTTTCTCCATTTCTAGTTGATGTGGTACATAATCACTCACACTTGATTTACAATATAATTAATTCAAATAAATATGTTGGAAGTTTAAAGACGAGAGATTTGCAGAATGTACGGTCTAAAATTAAAACAGAAATGCTCAAGGTGCTAGTTATGAAATTCACAAGGTTTTTACTTGATAATAATATTTACATTTGAGTTTTAAAAAATTACAAAATTGTGGATTTTGAATGTTTGAGCTAATTCTTGAACAAGAAAAATGTGCAACAACTTATTGAACCTATCAAAAACCTTGTCCCAAAAATAAAAATAAAAAGAAAGAACAAGACATGTTTGTGGAATTCTTTTTTGTAGGACAATAAGATGTCAAAATTACTTTTGTCAATGAAGTTGTGAGTTCTATTAAATTTCATTTGTTTTCCTTAAGGTTTAATATTCAATCCTTAAGAAAAACAAAAGAAATCCAACAGTATACACAACAGCATAGACAAAAGTTGTTTTTGAACCATCATTCAAGCTCATAGAAATTAATTTCAAAAACACACAACGCCATTCTTTTTATAGGCAACAAGATACTTGATAGAATCAATAGTTAGTTGTACATTTTACAAGATTATGTCAAACATCACTAAAATCCAAGATTTATGAGATAATAAATAAGAAGCAAATATGATCTTATACAAACCTTAAAGTGTTCCAATTCACCAATATCTTCCCAAATAACTTTAAAATTTCATGACCAACACTGCAGACATTCTTGGCGGCTTGAATTTAAGCTTTGCATTTTTCAAATTTTTTGTATATAAACAACTAACATCTTTATTTGAATTTAAGGTCCAAATTTTTATTTCTAATATATCAGCGACACAGAATTCCGCTAAATGAACTATGACATCCATCACAAGATGTGTCCATGAACTTTAAGTTAATATCTAGATCCAGGGAATATTGCTTGTATACAACTGAAACAAATTTAACATGAAAATCAAATGAATTAGTTTAGTTAAAACTTCTTCAATCAGATGGGAAAAATTAAAGGATTGACTTTTCCAAATAAAGAATTATTCATGGAATATGCATAAACAATATTGAAATATTTCCATGCTATCAAGTAGTAAATCATGAGAATCGAACCTAAGACCTTAAGAAGAGCACACTCTAACGTTTCAAAAGAACACCACCATGATTGATTTTTCTTATTGAATAAATTGGTGTTAAAAAGTTATCATTTTAAGATCCCTATAACTTTCTTCAGAAAACCAAAAATACCCATGTTCATTCTTAGCTTCCATTTCTACACCTTGTGTAGAAGAGGTTGGTTGGTTTGATTCCATCAGTTCACCAAGTTGGTTTGTTTGATGCAACCATAACTTCTTTGAAATCTTGCTCTGTCATGTATCTCATTTTATAATATGATAAGGGGAAATATAAACTCCAAACAATAACATTTCACAACAAAACTTATTTAAAACATGCAACAGGCAGAATGCGACAAAACACCATCGATCTAAACGCTTCACAAGCACTTTTGCACGCTATGCTCTCTTTTTCATCCACGCTTGTCTTAAGATAGCAGCATGAACATGGAATATAGAGTATGAAAATGACAAGACAATTTAGAATAGAATTTTGTGTGTTCTGTATTATTCCATAGACCTGTAGGTCGTATATATATCAAACTTACATAGGTACACCAAGCTAATCCTAAGGCATGACAGCCATGATCCTCAATTAGTGGGATCTGATTTATTGTGCATTGACATGAAAATAAATATAGAATCAAACTATCACACAAGGTAGATATATACACATTAATACTGCAATTATGCAGAAGATATTTCCTAACACTCCCTGTAACAACCCGATTTTCGTTAGATTTATTTTAATTCATGTTTATGTGTGCTTGTATGTGATTAATTGCCTCTGTGTGTATTTTGGTTGGGATTATTAGAATTCGGTGTTAGACGAGTATATTAGTCATTTTAGACTTAGGAGTATTTTGGTCATTTCGTAGGCAAGGGTAAATTAGTAATTTCATGGTGAGGATTATTTTTAGCGTTTCAAGTGAGAACCATTATTTTTACTAAGCTACTAGTGTGGTTGTGGTAATTAGTTGTGAGCGGGTAATTATTCGATAACTTTTAACCGTAAGTGAGTAAAGACTTTGTGGATTAGTTATTAAGGGTCTTAGGCCCATTAAGACTTTTAAGGGTTAACCCATTAGTGTGGACACTATTTAAGCTCTAGTCTTTGTAGAAAAATAGGGTTCACATTCATTTCATAAGATTTTTGAGAGAGGTAGAGAGAGAAAGTGCAAGAGGAAGAGAAAAAAGGTTAGAAGAGGAAAACTTGAAGATTCAAAGAGGTGATAAAGATTCTAGGAGCTAAATTGAAGCTTTTGCTAGGTTTGTTACCAATTGAGGTAAGGGGGCTAGTTTTCTATCATAATCTCTTAGTTGTAATCTCTTCTCTTATTATATTCAAAAGTGCTTAATTGAGATAAGTGATTATTGTGAACTTAATTGTTGAAATTCGTGCTCTTGTTTTAGTGTTATGTTTGTGTATATGAATTTGATGATAATTGAGTTGTTGATGATGAATTTGCATGTTCATGTTACATAGAAATGAGTACTTTGTGAATTATGCTCAAATTGATGAATTGTGATATGTGTTGTTGAATTGTGGTTGAATTCACGGTTAATTGATGTTTTTGTTGTTATGAGATGTTGTTGTTGATGATTCATGCTATGGGTATTCATAGTTATGGAGTTGTGGTGTGAATTGAGTTGTTTTTGAGAGTTTTATGAAAATGGGTTGGAAATGAATAAGTTGATTTCGTTGAGTAGAATTAAGTTCATTATGGTGAGATTAATGTATAGGTGACTAGATGACATTAGTGAGATGATTTGGGTGTGTTTGAGTTTGATTTTGAACCTTGGAAGAATCTAAAATGGTGGAAAACGCACTTTTTGAAAAGCTGATTTTGGACCTGATACTGTCAAAATCGTGCTGCGATTTTTGCAGCCATGCCGCAATTTTGATGGCAGAATGTTCAGTGGTTTCTGGACATAAAAACGTGCCGGGATTTCTAAAATCATGACACGATTTTGGTGAACCAGATCCTTCGTATTTCACTATTTTTCACCCCTTTCCGTTCCGAACTGGGTTTCGGTATAAACATGAAAGTTTTAGATAATTTTGTTAGCTTTCCAATGGCTTTGGCTTGACTTGAAAAAGATTTTTACATTTTGGGTTATGATGGAAATACTCCAAGTAGGTCTTGGTAAATTTTTACGAAAATTCAGCATAACCGTTTCTAAGTCAACCAAAACTTATGGTTTGTTTCCAAACTTCAAAAATCGAGTATTAGGAGTTCAATTAAGGTGTTTAGAGTATTTAACCCATGATATGAGGAATCTAACTTGGATTTTATAAATCACGTAAAACTTGGTTTTCGGGAAAAATGGTGGGATATACGAACTTGGGCTTTTCCTATATGAACTTAGGCTAATCTTTGAACTAATGCTTGATAGTTTGTAAGTGGCCTATGTTCATGCTTATATGATTGATTAAGATTGAATATTAGGTTTCAAACTTGATTAAGTTGCTTTACTTTGAAAAGTGTCAATGTTGGCCGTTTTGTAAAATGATACGAACTTTGTCGAAAATGATCTCTAAGACCGTATACTTTGCAAATCTTTTGTGTATAGATTGATATGATTATATGAAGATGTGTGAATGAATTGTTGAGTATTTAATATGATGATATCATAGCATGGTGTGTTTTCTCCTCTACTTGAATTGTGAGAAATTACGTGGAATTGTCGAGTTGTGAAAATGTTGTGGATGATAATTATTGCATATATGTTAATTGAAGGTGTTATTGTTGGTGAATGCATATATGTTAAATGGTGAGTTGATGTTGGTGAGTTGTTGTTGAACATGTGCATGATTGTGTCATATGTTCATGCATTTATAGTTGTGGGATATTTATATCCAGTTGAGGTGATTATGATGCGTTGTTGGTGACGGTACCACATGCATGTAGGGGTCGTGTCTAGGAGCATAACATGTTGTGGCATGATTCCTAGTCGTTCTAGTACTTGGTGTTTGATGTGAATGGTGATTGGTATATTATGATGTTGTGAATTGTTGTGTTGACGTGTATTTTGAAGTTGAATGCTATTGTTAATTAATTGAAGTTAATTTGATTGTTTCAAGTTCAATTGTTTATATTTGATTATGATTAATGTGAAGCTAACCCTAGTGGTCTGTGGTGGACCGCCTACCTATTTGTATGAATGGGTAGACGGCGTGCAGGAGTAGTTGTTGATTGCTTGAGGATAACGGGAGATATCTCCGTTATTTGTTTTTTTGGAGTCTTAGATTATGCTTTGATTAGGATGTCAGTTTTTTTTATTATGCTGGATTTATTATGTTGTCGAGGTTTTGCCCATATGTTGGGATTTTGGAGATTTTATATGGTGATGTATGTATGAGTTTATGACATGTATATTTTGCGACTGTTGAGATATTTTTATATGCATGTTTTGAGTTTTGCTGGAGACGTGACTTCTATTTCTTGAAAATTTGTATTATTCGCTGTTTTATCGCTTTAATAGAAGTAGGGCGTTATACTCCCCCTCAAGTTGGTGAGTGAATGTCGTGAAGTCCCAACTTGTTGCGCAATGTCTCAAATTGATCTTTTCCCAAAGCTTTAGTGAACACATCTGCTAATTGGAATCGTCTTGGCACGTAAGAAGGACTAATCATACCAGCTTGCAGTTTTTTCCGTACTATATGACAGTCTTTTTCAATATGCTTTGTACGCTCATGAAATACAGCATTCGCCGCAATGTGCAGAGCTGCCTGGTTGTCACAGATTAATGGTGTTGGTGTAGCCAGTGGGACTTTCAAATCTTGTAATATGAACCGTAGCCAAGTCAGCTCCAAACATCTATTAGCCATAACTCTATATTCAGATTCTGCTGATGATCTAGAGACAATAACTTGCTTCTTAGATTTTCCATGAGATGAGAGAATTTCCAAGGAAAATGCAAAATATTGTAACGGATCTTCTAGTGGCATGACAACCTCCCCAATTTGAATCACAAAAGGCCTTTAAGGTAAGGTCATTAGAAGTCGAAAATAATATGCCTTGTCCAGGTGTGCCTTTGACGTATCTGAGGACTCTCATTGCAGCATCCCAATGAGGTTTTCTAGGTTCTTGCATGAATTGACTCAATGCTTGAGGCCGTAAAGCGACTTATTGAGCCGACATACAACGTTCTCCCCCTGTCGGCGAAGACCAGGTGGAGGCTCCATGTAGACTAATTCATGAAAATCACCATGAAGAAAGGCGTTTTGCACATCTAACTGGTGTATGAACCAATTACGAGCAGGTGAAACGGTAAGAAGACAACGAAGAGTAGTAACTTTAACAGTCGGGGAAAAGGTTTCTTGATAGTCAGTTCCTTCAACCTGAGTGTATCCCTTAGCAACAAGGCATGCCTTATAGCACTCTATGGTGCCGTAAGATTTATACTTTATTTTGTATACCCATTTGCAACCGATGGGCTTATGACCAGGAGGAAGAGGTACAAGGCTCCATGTATTGTTTTGCTGTAAAGCTTCTAATTATGTATTCATTGTTGCCTGCCATTGTGGATCATGAACAACTTGATCATAGGATTGAGGCTCTTTATGGGCTGTAATGTTAGCTAGAAAGGCACAACGTGTAGAAGAGATGCGTGAATATGAAAGATAATGAGATAGAGGATACCGAGTACCTGACTTAGACGTTGGCTCCGAAGAAAATGTGTTGACTTTTGCGAACATCTGGTAGTCTTTATGCCATATCGGGGGGTTCTTATCACGAAGGGATTGACGAACTTGAGGAATGGGAGAAGTTTGAGGGTCTGGAGTGTGTGATTCGTTTATAAGTGAGGCAGCAGAAGATGTTTCAGTAGGTAGTTGTGAAGGGGGATTGAGCTCATGTCTAGAAGGTATATGAATTTGTTGTAGTTGATGATGATATGGTGTGGGAATAGGCCAATCATCCATATCTTCAAAAGAAGGATGAGATGAAGTCAAGGTGGGTTTAGATATACCATTGGAATGGAAGGGAAAACTGTTTCACAAAATCTAACATCACGACTCACAAAAAAAGTCTTGGCATGAATGACTCCCTTGGCCAAATTTGGTTCTACAGAATGTGTGAGTCATGATAAAATCATGCTATTGCACCAATTCCATAGAGCGTATTCTGCAGGTTGATCTTCTTCTGATGGTGCTTTGACGGATCCATTGATCAAACCCACTTTGTTTTTGGCTGTGAGGGCATGGACCATCGACCTGCTCCACGATGAGTAATTGGTTCCATTCAAGTTTGTTGGGACAAGCAAGTGACCAGGATGATCTAAAGGATGAAGGTAATATGGATTTGAAGAATCTATATCATAATTGTTGTTTTTATTTGATTTGTTACTGTTGTTGTTGTTTGATTCTTTCTGATGTGAACTTTCTGTTGGTTTTTCAGTTCCCTGGTCGTACTCTGATGCCATCTTAAGATAGCAGCATGAACATGGAATATAGAGTATGAAAATGACAAGACAATTTAGAATAGAATTTTGTGTGTTCTGTATTATTCCATAGACCTGTAGGTCG
>Ga0228711_1008397_pt1 | contig 14495 bp, 6 predicted proteins | sample MedpolnodulmetaG_2_FD_177996 | JGI IMG/M metagenome (GOLD analysis project Ga0228711, IMG submission 177996) | Root nodule microbial communities from Medicago polymorpha collected in Santa Monica, California, United States - brown nodules | ecosystem: Host-associated > Plants > Roots > Nodule...
GTTAAATGTTAGAACAAGAATGGTTCATATAAGTACTTTTGGGTTTTGATGATAAAAAAAATATTGAAGAACAATTGGATTACTAACATATGTTCAAGTGTGTAGGAACTCTTATCATGAAGAAGGGACATGAGAAGCATCATAAAGAGATTGAGAAGATTAGAAGACTATGGATGAAGATCTACTCAAAGGTCAACCAGAAGTCAACATCCTAGTAGACATGAGTCTCACAAAAGCTGGGGAGTAACACCCACAAATTCTGTGAAGGCATTAACACAAAAGCTGACTAGGCTACGTCATTCTGATTGACCCAAAATTCACGTAAGCTTTTGTCTTATTCTGTGAGTTGTCTCTAACTATTTTGTCTTATTTTGTCTACGTATAAATGACAACTGGAACGAGGAAAGCAACAAATAATCCCCCTTTCAGCAAAGGAAATTCAAAGTACATTCCGACGGGATTATCCATATCAGGCAAAGGGCCAACATTCGTGATTGAAGCTTCTCAAGGACTCTATTTGCGATGACACTCTTCTTCAATGTCTCTCAAATCACTGCCTATAAAAGGAGATGAAGACATGAAGAAGAAGCAACAAGACTTTGCTTTTTAACTGTGTCATTACTTTGTCAAATTAATAACGCAAAGCACTTAAGATTTGTTTTCAAGTTTATCTTAGAAATCCTAAGAAGTTTGTTCGCTTATTAAGTTTATATAGAAAAAGTCTACGAACAAGTTAACGTGTTTGCAGTTGGGGCAAACACTTTAGAAAATCTCTTGCCTTCGTGCTTTAGTATATAAGTCTCTTGGCGAAACCTTGAGCACTTAGGAGTCTCAATCAGTGGGGATTGAGCAATAGGGAAGTCTTAAGCCTTGTGCTTAAGCAAGGGAAGTCTTTAGGTAAAGTTTTAGAGCAGAAGTCTTTAGGTAGAGAGTCGTAGAACATCGAAGTCTTTTGGAAATGTCCTTGATTAATTTGTAATCGGTTGTGGTTATAGTGAAATCCCTTGAAAGTGCAAGGAGTCTGAACTACTCCTAGATTGTAGGAGGAACCAGTATAAAATTGATGCGTGTCTGCTTTCTCTATCCCTCTTCTTTATCTTTGTACTTTATATTTATCTGTTGCACACAAACTCTGCATCAAAATTTGCATACCTCAGATTCTGTTCAGTTTGTTCGTACAAGAAAAAGAATTACACAATTCAACACCCCCACCCTCCCGGTTGTGTTTTTCTCACCTTCATTAAAAAATTTCTGTTGTTCGTACAAGAAAAAGAAACCTACAAAAGAGCTTACACAATTCAACCGTCCTCTCCCCCGGTGTGTTTTTCTCACCTTCATTTAAAAGAAAATTTAAACTCTACAACTATGTATATAGAATCTTTTGTAACTTATTTCTCTTTAAAGTCATATATGATTTTAGTCTTTATAAATATACGAGTTTTCTAATTTAATCTCTAAATAATTTTAATGGTAATTTTAGGATTTAGTCTCCTATGTTTAATGGTAGCTATCTGGGCAAACTGAAAATTGACTTGACATGTAATGTAGACATGACATCATCTGGTATGCCGACTCATATTTTTTTTTATTAATTAACATTATCAATTTATTATTTATTATAAAAATCAAATAAATTATTTTAGTCCCTTCACTAATAGTTTTGTTTTAATTATGATTAATAATATTAAACTAATATAATTTATTTGATTTTTATAATGAATATTAAATTGATAATTTTAATTAATTAAACAAACATGAGTCAACATGTCATATGGATGCCATGTCAGTTAAAATGTCTATATGCTATGCAAACTTTTTGTTTGTCCAATCAACTTTCATTTGACACATGGGATCAAATCAATAAACAAGTGTTTTTGCAGGAACTAAAATTATGTAGGAACTAAATTTAAAAGCTCTCATATAGGAATTGAAAATATATTTAACTTAGACATTGAATCTTTTGAAAGTTTCTTTTTGGTGATTGAATCTTTTGAAATTTTTAGAGGCGCTCAAAATGAAAAATTGAATCTTTTGGAATTTTTAGAAGCTCTCTTTAGACAAACAAGAGGTGAATCAATTAAGATGGGCCTCAGGAGGCATGCCATCCCATTTTATGTGCATGATCATAGCAAGCGCTTTTATGTAACAATCTTTACCTAGCCATTTCCACAATACTTTACCCCCCTCTAGGTACATGTGCACTTTCTCACATGCTATCTTATGTGTATATCAAGTAGTATAATATGTATCTAGACCATTATGTGAACATAAAAAAAGATAATGCATTCATTGGAGTTTTGAATTGAATTATATATTGCGAGTCCAATCATTGGGATAAATTATGGTTCCTTTTTCTTCATTTGAGATAAATAAATTTACAAATCTAGAATGGATGCCTAGTAAAAGGCATGACTCCATAAAGTTAAGCATACCTATGAAATCTTTAACAAGTTGACATTGTGTTATCTTATAGTAAAACAATGTTTAATTTGTAACTTTTTTGCAGGGTATCCTAGTATTCTTAATGTTATTAATGATTAATGATTAATATCTTATAGTAAAACAATATTTGTAACTTTTATGCGGGGTATCCTAGTCCTAGTATTCTTAATGTGATTAATGATTAGTAAAAACCTATGCTAAGAGTACTTCTCAAAAGGCTACTGCTTACTGACATATTTACATGTATTAAGCACAATGATTTTTTTTTTTTATCTATTCATTTATTCAGTTACATTTCTATTTTCTTCTTATGACATACAAGTTTTGTATATATGCATTTTATTTTTTTATCATTTGGTCCTTATTTTTTTTATGTAATCATGTTTGTATTTGAAATTGATTGAAACTGATAAACAGACTTGGACTTCATCCCAAAAGCTAGCTCAAAAAGTGAAGGTACTCAAGCATAATTATATTCTCAACAACCCAGAAATCCGAGCAATGTGAGACAAATAACAAACTACAAACAACTTCAAAACCAACTTCAACACTCACCCTCACGCCTAGCGTGGGCCTTGAGGTCCAATTCCCAAATTACAATCCTTAACCCGACTTTGATATCATGTTAAAGTTGAGGCCTAACTCATTCCTACAAAACCGACTTGTGAGGTGAGAATTGTTCCCACTTATTAACACTTGTTCGGGTCATCTTTTGTCAAACATGTAACTCTTTAAAAAAATGGAAAGTAGATTGCATTGTTATGCTTATCTGTTGAAAACAAAAGTACTAATTGTTGGAATTTTATTTGATAATTTATTTTAAAGTTATTTATTATATTAATTAGTCATTATATCAATTGATATTTTCTAACTAAGACCATCTGCAATGGTGGGTGTTTCACCTCAGTCAAATCCAATAAGTTTTTCTATTATATATTTTTATCTATTATGAGTCAATTTATTTATGCTAATATTTATCTTTAATTTATTACTTTATACTAATTCTACGTTCAATTTTTCCAACACTAATTGTGTCTAATTTTGCTAGGAATTCAAATAAATCAACCCAAGACAATGATGTATAGAGAAAATAACAAAGACAATCAACAATCAAACAACCCAAGGAACAATATTCAATCAAGATTAAACCCAGAAACCTGCATATAAAATTCACCATTAATTCCTTAAAAAAAATCACCATTAAAAAAAACGAACATAAAGGAGAAGAGAAACAAACATACTAAGAATTTGTTTACCCTATTTGGCCTAAATTGACCAATGTATGGGGGAGAGAGAAGCTCTTCAATTCAATAAAATTGAGTCTCCACAAAGATATACAAAGAGGTTACAAGAAATTAAATTCAACACGACAGTCCTAATTTCTGCTCCTCTCTTAAGTCTTAATCAACCCACACGACGATATCCACCTGATGACATAAAATCATATAGGTTTTTTTTTGAGTCATTTTAGAGTAAAAGTAGCTAGTTTATTTGTATTTGAGTAGAGTGTTGTATAGGATTCGTTCAAAAGTTAAGAAAGAGCAAAAATGGGAGAATGATCTTGGAAGCATAAAAAAATCATTCAAACCAGATAACTCCTTGACTATACTACGCTTATTGCAAGTTTTATCATGTTAATTCTTAAGGTTTAGTCATACAAACGTTTTGGTGAGGCCAATGTCTTAGTTACTAACACTCTTTAATCAGTCACGGTACCTACTCCTTGGATCCCTAACTGAATTCGAAGGTTTAAGAACACCAAAGTAAGTAACAATTATTATTAGTTTCTGTATAAATCTAATCAATAATTAAATGGTTAAACTAGGTCAAGCCAACAAAGCTAGAGTACATGACCATTGTGACATATTATTGGATATATGAACCAAAGTTAGGGTTATTGCTCATTGATTTCATAATAACTAAATGAAATACAAAGTGTTCGACTAAATATTCATAGAATTGTTTAAAGTTACACGAACAAATAACTACATGGTAGTTCTTATTTCATGACCTAACTTAGAGAGGAATTAGCTTATCCTGATTTCTAAACACAAACTAATATATATGAATAAAAGAAAATGAGAAAAGAATCACCGGTTAATAATTTTTTGGCTCCCGAATGGCTTTGATCGCTTCCCCCTGCATAAATCGCGTTTATGATATCTTGTGCTCACCAAAAGGTGGTTTTTTATTGACCTAGTTCCTATTTCATGACCTAACCTTGAGAGGAATTACCTCCTCATGATTTCTAAATAGATATTATTATATATGAATAAAAAAACATGAGAAAAGGATCACTGGTTAATGATTCTTTGGTTTCCAAATGGCTCTGGTTGATTCCATCCTCCATAAATCACATTTATGCCTTCTTGTGGTCATCAAAAGTTTTTTTTTACAAGCATCAATTTCCCTAAGTTGTAGGTAAATTGGTTTGCGATGTGGTTGATATCTCGCGAGGCGAGATAGGCGTTGAACTCATCCTCTTTTAACCTAATCGTCTATCTCGCGATGCAGGGCTCATAGAACTGGGCACGAGTTAACTAGTAGATGACTCCTTGGTTTCTTCGCTCTTTGCTTCAGGCGGTTCAGGAGAATTTCTTTGTCTTCAAGGATTATTGTCATCTTCGTGTTTGTTAGAACAAAAATGGTTCATACAAGTCCTATAAGGTTTTAATGATAACAAAGTATTAAAAAACAATTGGAATACTAACATATGTTCAAGTGTGCAGATCAATGAATGAACCTATCGTTATAGGATGAACATATGAAGAGCATCAGAAGGAAAAGGAGAAGCTTAGAAGACTATGGTAGAAGGTCTAAAGGAAGATCAACTAGAAGTGAGCGTCCTTAGAAGAAGGATGTCTCACAGAAGCTAGGGAGTTATCTCAATAGATTCTGTGAATGGCAAAAGACTCAGAAGTTGACCGACATATTTGGATGACCCTCAGAATTGAGAAAATCCAAAGGGACCCTGAATCCACGTAAGCTTTGTCTCATTATGTGAAATGTCCCTATCATAGTATCAGATAGAGTAGTTTTTTTGCCTTCTTCTGTCTGCGTGTCCAAACAGACAAAGGACCCAAAGAACAATGAGAATGCATTAGATAATTCTTCTTTTAGCAAAGGAAATTCAAAGGACTTTTCAACAAAATTATCCATATCAAGCAAATGGCCAACGTTCTTGATTCAAGCTTCAAAATGACTTTATTTGCCTTGGCACTCTTCACCAACGTCTCTCATTTCACTGCCTATATAAGGAGTTGAAGACTTGTAGACGAAGCAACAATACTCTGCTATTTTAATGTGTCATTACTCTATCATTACTCTGTCAAATCAAATAGCGCAAAACACTTAGGATTTTCTTATTCAATTTTATATCTTGGAAATCCTAAAGAATCTGTTAATTTGTTCATATTAAACAATCATTGTTAAATCCAGTGCAAGAAAAAATTAACTTGTTTATTGTTGTGCAAACATTTAGAAATTCTCTCGCCTACGTGCTTGAGCAGATAAGTCTTTTGTGGAAACCTTGAGCAACTAGGAAGTCTCTTGAAGTTGTTCTTGAGCATGGAAGTCTTTTATAGTTGCCCTAAAGCAAAGGGGTGTCTCTTGAAGTTGTTCTTGAGCAAGGAAGTCTTTAGGTAGTGTCCTAGAGCAGGAAGTCTTAAGTAGTTGTGCTTAAGCAAATAAGTCTCTTGTAGCTGTGATTGAGCATAAAGAAGTCTCTAGGAAGAGTTCTTGAGCAATTTTTAATCCTTAGTAATTATAGTGAAATCAATTGGAAGTGAAAGAGGACAAGACTACTCTTGTGTTGTGGGAGGAACCAGTATAAAATTGCTTTTTGTCTGCTTTCTCTTTCTCTTTAGCTTTGTGTTTTGTACTTAATCCGCTACAATCAGACTCTATGTCAGAATCTGCATACCTCAGATTCTGACCACGTTTTTAACACACAGAAAAAGAAACTGCAAAAAGCCAACACAATTCAACCTCGAACCCCCCTCCTCTTGTGTTTTTCTCACATTCAGTGTTTTTTGATGACTTTTAAAACGAATTCTAGACTAAAATTGTCTATTTTACTGCAAAAACGGTGCTATTTGATGACTAAAAACCTATATTATTTCTATAAGATCACGTCACGAGAGTTGAAAAATTCAGAAGAACCACATGTCGAGAAAGTCACTTTGTACTTAAGAGGTGGAGTGCATATAGGAATAATATTTGGGTTATTGGTCTTATTTGGCTGACCAAAATAAAACATTAGGTGGCTTATAAATGAAGTAAGAATACTCCTATAAATACAAGACGAAAGCATCACAAGAAATCACCCATTAGAAGAGAGTAGGAAAAAAACACAAAAATTAGGGTTTTCAAGAGGAGGATGAATCAAGGAGCAACATCTTCATGATTATGTTATTTATTCTTCTCTCTATGTTTAGCTAATTTCTCTTTGATTAGGTTATGTAGAGGATTTTCTCTATAATTGCTTGATCATGTAAATTTAAACAATCCAATGAATTTCAGTCAATTACTTTGTTATTTTATTCGGTTAATATTATTCTTAATGCTTTCTATGCGCTTATGAATGTCCATAAATTGATTTAGGTTACAATGATTACTAACCCTAACTTTAATGACTTGACCTATTTTAACTGTTTAATTAGTGATTAGGTTTAGACATAAAATAATGAGAATTGTGTACTTGATTTGGTGTTCTTAAATCTTTAAGGGTTATGGGCTCACCTAAAACATTAAAGAGCAGTAACTATTGAAGAGAGTTATTGACCAAGATATTGACCTAACTATTTTATTCGACTATCTAAAAATCGAGTAATCAGTTGAAACTGTGTTCATAGTTTGAAGTTATCAAACAATTCACAGAAGTGAATCGAAACAACCTAATCATTATCCTTACAGATTATCCTTACCTTGATAGTAGATGAATGATATTTAGTTAAGGATTTCATTTGCACCATCGTAGACAATATTAGATAGTGGATGGTATTTAATATAAATGTTATATTTGTTCACGTAGTAGGAATGCGCTGAATCTAGATATGTTAGCTTTGCTAGCTCCTAAAGGTTGCATACTATCCCCAAAAAAAAATTGCTTACTAATTTACTCAATTCGGACGGGCTTTTGGAAATGTAAACTTGAATTGCATATAGTGGAGGAAACGTATAGGAAATGCTAGTCAATAACTTGGCGTTTGGAAACACACACACATATATATATATATTACTTTTATGGTAACAGAGTTAAATTTTGATTAATGTGAAGTTGAAATAATTTTTATTTTCTTTTTAAAATTACTTAAAAAGATGTGTGCAATATCTAGACTATTGACAATTGTTTGTCATGAGAGAGAAAAATAAAGTATGTGAAAAAAACAAGATTTTGTATATGAATGCGAGAGTAACTAACAATTGTTTGCTATTAGAGAAATATAATACATTAAATTTATTGGAAAGAGAAAATGCGTGAATAAAATGAATATATTAGTAGGATAAAATGAAGGTATTATAGAAAGAAGAAAAAAGTCCAAAAATCAACTTATTTAATGTGATGTAATTATTTTAAAACCACACTTAAAAAAAAGCGTAGGGATAAATGCATGAATCATTTTTTCTTACAGAAATATATGCTTGAATAGTTTTTTTTTTCTTCTGACAAAATATGCTTGAATTATTTTTTATTTTTTTGACAAAAATAAAACGATGTTCATTCATTCAAATTGATAGATTACATCAGATACAAACATCGCTAAAAACGTAAAGGGTGAATCTGCGAACAAACTCAGAACACCCAAGTTAATAGCATAAAACGGCAAAATGCCTACAAATAATATGATAAAACCTAAGTCACCGAAATTCACATGCTTCCGGATCTTCAACGTTGACGCCCAGATCATTGGTTGAATTTGTAATTGACTGATGCCGATCTTTCAATAGGAAATAAACTAACACCGCGACAAGACGCGAAATCAAACATCGCACAAGACGAAGAACAACACAACGCCGCACTTAGACGATGAAATCACATAAAAACACAAAAGAAAAAATTTGATATATGTGAAAACCACTTATTTATATTGAAAGAAAAGGGAAAAAAGATGTCGAGGGGTGATTCTAAGTCAAAAAATGACCTAAAATCACCCCTCCTCAATGAACGAAGGAGAAAGAAAGTTTAGAGAGAAGTTGGAGTTTCTCTCACTGGAGAAAACTAAGGCCGGATATATGAAGTAAGTTTACAATACAAATTTGATATATAAGAATTTGATATAGAAATTTGACAAGGTATTAAATATCGGCATAATCCTAATGTAAAAAAAAAATATTTACATTTTGTAAAGATTTTTGGAGTGCAAGATTTGTTTGCATTTTAATGCTGCATTAAGTTATGGCATAAATAAACATAACTACAATCTACCAAAAGAAAAAACATAACGACAATAAACAAAAAAACATAACCACTACGACAATTGCAAATGAAAAACTCAATCATTGATCACAATAACAATTGCAATTGAAAAATTCAATCATTGTATTATTATTTTTTTAAAACTCACTATCCGATCCAAGAATCGACTAATTCGATGGGACCAATCCCACCGTCCACTTGCGGGGGCCCCATTTAAAGCCAGAGCAAGCTCTGTATGGACTTAGCCCACCGAAATTGACACCAGGGGGAATCGAACCTGAGACCTTTGAAAGAGCAAACTCCAAGATCTCAAGTCAACTACTAGGCCAACCCCAAATGGGTTTCAATCATTGTATTGATCACTATTTGGTCTACAATTCTTGTTTGACACTGAAAATTATACTTAAATTTAAAGAAAATAGACGGAATTGCATACATGACTTTTCAAACAACCAGAAAAATGATGCAAATTTTCAATGATGCACTACGTGCAAAAGTGATTTGTATGATAGCATCTTGGAATTTCTTCGACTGGCTTCTTGTTTTTTAAGGAAGACCGTGGAGAATGTCAATCTCAACAGCTAGAGTTTACAATAAAATTTATGTATTATACTCTACCAACTAGATGATTTTAAATTTGAACATAGGGTATAACAAGAAGAAATAAAATGTAATCATATATGCGACGTTTTTTTATGGAACTTATGTGATTGTTATAAAATTTACTCTCGGTAATGGACAATAATGTTGTTCCGGCATGGGCAAACACTCAATCACTAATAAGTTCCAAAAGGATCCTCATGAAAGGATTCCACAGAGCCGTAGACTGAGAGCGAACATACCCAATGGAGAACAACCAAAGAAAATCTACCAAAGGTCAACAACCGGAATGGTATGTACCACATGAGTACTTTGACCCAGAATGAACAACCAGCATGGTCTCTGGCACAAATCATCCAAGGAACAATCACTCACAGTTGTTCCTAAATGGACTAGGACCACGACTGTCCTTCCGGAATAGTTGTCGAGGTAAAGGTACAAGAGCCAAAACCCGAAATCTCAACACGAAATACTGGCTCATATTCTTGGGGTGATTAGGTAAGTTCATACTATTCACATATACACATATCGTCCCACGTCACTCACTAACTTAGCCTCGAAGCACACGCAAGTATACCACATATATTTTAAAAGTCAACCGAACCAAACCAAACCGCATACTTATTTATCTTTCGGTTCAGATGACTTTTAGTCTCAAAACCGAACCAAACCAAACCGCAACACCCTAGTTTACATTAACTATTCAAATTTAATCAATGTTGTTATAATATTTTTAAATTTAAAAATATCATAATCATAAACATTAATTTATCATTCACTCTGTCAAAAATATGAAAGATTTTTTTCTTTTTTCATATATTTTTCACCTGCGAAAGTCAACCCTTCTCATCTCTTAAACTCTCAAACAAACCTTAGTGATATATGTTGGGGCTTAAGTCCCTAAACAATACCCAATTATTTATTATATATTTACTATATCTTTCCATAAATTTCTCAAACAATGCTTGTTTATACACACCTATTTAATCTTGCTTTTTCTATGCCGCCCTATAAATTCCTAGACCTGCTTGGAAGCATATAGTAATAGATTGAATAGAACATTCTAATGCGTAAATCCCTAAAAAAAAAAACATTCTAATGCGTAATGAAATCACTGAACACAGTTGGATTTACTTAATCATTTATCATGTCTAACATAAAATAGAACCTCGTGAATCGGGCAAAATGGTGCTTTTGACGTAGTACAATTCTTTTCACAAATGATTGATGATATTTTATTTCAACTCTATGAATGGCATACAATCAAAATAATCAATGATGTAGCTTTTTTCAAACAAGCAAAAGCATGCACGTTGTCTTCACCATTTGGCTTTAGATGCAACAATATTTTTTTTTTTGGGTACAATTAGATGCAACAATTCTATTAATAATTCAATAGTTTTATGTACTTATCAATTATCAAACCATCTCATCAAAGAAAATCAATTATTATCAAACAGTATACCATACATTAATGAGCCATAATAGACATCTATTCAACTAGCACACACCAAAGAAAAATACATCTATTCAACTTTTTTCTTCGTCCCATCAATAGATCTTGTTTTTCTAGATTAATTAAAACAAGTAAGAGAATTTAATTTCTCAATATTATCTAGAATAGATCACCCAACATAATTTAAATAGTTTTCCTTCATACATAATTTATTTAGTTGAGTAACCAAGTTGCAAAAGCTTTGGGACTTGCAAAACAAATAAAATGATTCTTATATTATAAGTGGATGTTCATTTAACAATTGTGTTATTGTGATATATTATTAAATCATACATACTATTGTGTTTGTTTTCCAAGCCATTGTATTTCTCTATAAATATAGCTCACACGTAACCTAATTGTAAATCAAGAAGAATAACAAAATACGTCTCTCTTTTCTCTTCATCCCCTTCTCTCTATTCTTGTTATTATTTTAAGAGTTTCATAACACATTATCAGTCTATCACATTCATAACAATAGAAAGATGTCACATTTCATCTAAAACTTCAAGACATTACGTATATGTATCACATTTCTTATATATCCAACATTTTACCCACTCTTATGTGATGTTTGACTTAACCGCTTACACATGAAACCCAACTATCTCCCATATAAGTGCGAGTCCATCCTTTTATAACCGGATCCAACACAAGATCCACTTCCTCACATCTTTTATATATCTAATATTTTATGCACTCATTCCTGTGAGTTTAATTTAGTTAGTAGGGACATTGCATATATAATATATGCATGGATCGGAGTTTGAACCCCAAAATACCCAACTTCTTCACATTTAGAATGTGTGAGCTTCAATTTGTAGACTATTTGACCAAAAAATGATAATGTCATAATATTTTACGCACTCAAAAATGATATAAGATATAATCACTCACACTTCAAACCTGCGTTATCAAACACAACTCATTTTATTGAAAAAGAAAGAATGAGGAGGTTTTCTAGGTACAGTAGCTTTGGCCATAGTGGACGTGGTTCAGTTTGTGATTGGTTCCCTAGGGTAAGACAACTGACCTGTGACCCCATGACACCAAGTACCAACAAAATACTTTTTGAATAGATTGTAGCAACAAGATCCTACTACTATATACATCTACAGTGAATCATGTTGTCAATTTTCTTGCCCAATTTTTTGACCAAATTCTTAAGCTAGCATATGAATGGATAGGGATGCTTAATGTACATACTACACGTGTGTGGAAACTTTATTTTCTTGACTATATTTATCATTAGAAAGTATACATAACCATTATTGACAACAGTAAGTCTTTGCCGAAAAATCTGATTTTAAAAAAGTCTCTTCTTTCAATCATTTTTTTTATATATGAGTAAGATTCAAATCGATAGTTTAGTTTTACATAATCAACTTAATTTTGGTTGACGCACGACTTGCCATAATACACCATTATTTTTATTTTTTTTTGGTGGGATTCACAATTATATTTTGTTCTTTGGATTAAAGCAAGTCACTTAAAAGGGAGTCAATTTAAATTTAGATGGTAAAAACATACAACCTCTATTCATCATAAATTAAGGGAGAATTCTACTGAGGGCTTAATTAAGTAGGTTAATTTCCCATTTTTTCAAATATTATTTTAATTTATTTATTTAAAGAAAAGAAAACAAGTAGCATCTGGAAAACTAGTCATTCTTAGTAGGTTGATACCACGAATCTACTTAGTTATTTGTTTTTTAAATGAAAAAACTACAAAAATCCACCCACAGTTTAAATTGACCCAGTAATTTTAATTGAGAAAAAAATAATTTTCTTACTGACCCAAGTTACTATTTATCGCGCTTAACTAGCCATGTTCTTGAACCATCTAGTCAATTTTTTCAGATAGACAAAATAACAATAGTCATTAGTAACTCACGTACATAAATGGAGGAATTAGGACTCGAATCTCAATCATAATGTTCAACCAACTTTTTTACCATTTGAATTAGAACTTGTAGACAATCAATTGTGTCATCTTTATCTTTATCTGCCTCCAAACATAACACTTTAGGTACAGATCAATGGCACAACAACTTTCCTAATGCTATTCTTGAGAACCTGCCTGCAACATCATCTAACCACTACCCCATCATGCAACAAGGTGAAACGGGTCCAAGGTTCAAAAGAAATCTCTTAATATTTAAGTTTGAAAATGTGTGGTTGCTTGATCCTGATTTTGTTAAAGATAAATGGAATACATATTGTAGACAAGCTTGAAATGTGTGCCGCTAACCTTTCCAATTGGAATAAGTACAATTTCCAACACTTGAGGCGCGGAATTGATGATTTCCGAAGAAAGATTGATATCATGTGTAATCATGTAGATGTCGACAACATCAATTCCTTAATTCTTAAAGGAATTGTATGGCTCAACTTCTTGTGCAAGAGGTTGCTTTTTCGCTCCAACGCGCTAAAACCTATTGGTTACGAGACTGAGATCTTAATACAAAGTTTGTCCACATTGCAGCCTTGTCGAGGAGGAAGGTGAATATGATCGTTTCTTTGATGCACACGAGCAATAAAAGGATAACAGATGAAGAAAAACTTTGTGATGTGGCTAGTGAGTGTTTTGTTGATCTTTTTCAAGCACAAAATAGTGATATTGATGCGGTCATAAAGTTGATTCACGAATCCATCTCTTTTGCGGACAATGATATGCTCACCGCACCTTTTGTGATTGAGAATTTAAAGAAGATCTGTTATATATGAAGCGAGATAAATGTCCTTGACCGGATAGATACAATCCGAAAATTTTTCAAAAATTCGGGCCGACATGTGCAGAAGAAATTTTTAATCAATGTTGTGGTTGACTTTCGACATGTACTTTCCCATCAACCTTAAACATGACAAACATAGCTCTAATCCAAAAAGGTGAATCCAAAGTTTCTGTGAAAGATTTGTGACTTATTAACCTATGCAATGTGGTATATGATGACGGGCGGTAAATCAATGGGTATGTCCTGAGAAAATCACAGCAGGATTTTCATAATCATATATTGTTACAACTTTTATCATACATTTGCTTTTAGTTTATGTGTTAATACCAAACCAATTGCCTTGTGCAACTCCATGTTAACGTGTCCTTAATAATAATGACATTATCGAGTAGAAATTGAAACAATTAATGTAGAAACAAATCTTATCAATTTTATTACTTCGATGCATTCTAGTAATGTAATATTTTCCAATGATTTAAATGTTATTTTATTTCACTGAGTGATAGATAGGTCACAAGTGAGGGGTCATTTGCAAGCTAGAGGAAGAGGCAAAGCACAAAATGAAAAATGTAATTTCAACCGTTGATTAATATTAATTCATTCATAAAAAATGTTCAGTTCTTCATTTAAATCCCCATCTGAGGGAGTCTTCTTGACCCATGTGGTCCTCTCTATACTCCATAAACCACCCACCCTTCCCAATATTTATGGAATTTATGTTAACTCTATCTCATTCTAACCACAGCACCTGAAAGCATTGGTACTTGAAAGCTATCTCTACCTTAAAAAAAAAAAAAAAAAACCTT
>Ga0228711_1008398_pt1 | contig 14493 bp, 8 predicted proteins | sample MedpolnodulmetaG_2_FD_177996 | JGI IMG/M metagenome (GOLD analysis project Ga0228711, IMG submission 177996) | Root nodule microbial communities from Medicago polymorpha collected in Santa Monica, California, United States - brown nodules | ecosystem: Host-associated > Plants > Roots > Nodule...
AATTAACATAAAATATACATCTAGAAAAGTAGTAAATTTTAACACAAGACAAAAAAAAACTTTAATTTAAACTTTTTTAAGACAGGAAATACATGTGCCCTAAAAATTGTGTGTTTTTTTTTTTTTATAGATGGATAGGGTAACAATAACAATTGACAATATAGAACCTCAATCGCGACATTCGAGTTAACAATGTTGATGTTTTTGTCAATTGACCTATGACTTAAATACTAAAAATTGTGTTATTTTTACGTGATAAAGTTAAGAAACTTAGTTAAATTTATAAAAAGTTAATACGAAAGTAAGAAAACCAAAATTCATAATTCACCGTACAAGGATGATGTGTTAGGATCTTTCAAAAGGAGTGTCTTGTCTAAAAACTTATCATCACATATCTTGTCTAAAGAATAATATAAGACCACATAAAACGGTGGTGTTCAAAGCCACCTTCAACGTGTTGAAGCCTTGCAATGGTGAGTTGAAGTTGGATGATAAATGATGTGGAGGAAAGAGGTGATGAATATCTTCAACTAGTTGAATGCTGCAAAAAGCCAGGGACAGCAGGCCACTTGGCGCGTTTTGGTTTGTCATAGTGAGTGCGTGCATCCCACGCGCCGACAGACGCGAGTGGGATTGGCAGTGACGCGGAGAGAGAAGAGGATAGTGGAAAAGGTCTAACACATGACGCTTCTTGATTGGCTGTCTGTATTTATCTCATCTTAATAATTTGAACTCAATTATTTCATTGCAAATTATTTTTTTTAATAATTTTTTTACCAAAATTCATGATTTTTTTTGTGTCTAAAAATAGAGACTTGGTTCATTTGATTTGGACACAAAAAAAAAAACGAAATTTTCCACTATCTTAATATTATTATCTTTCTATTAGCTTTTATTTTGAAGTTTTAATCTTCTTTTAAAAAAATAAAAATAAATTATTTAAATAAATTTTGTTTGTACAAAAAACTAAAAAATAATTTGTTAAGTCTTTATTATTTTAATTTAATTATAATCGATAATTGTAATTTTATGTAATCATAAAAACAAAAATATAAAATTAAATAAGAATATGAAATAAAAAGTGATGGGGTAAAGTGTTGAATGAAAAACTATCGGAGAAGGTAAAAGTTGAATGAATGTTGAATTATTAGGTGGAAGAGAGAGAAAATGATGTGGAGTGTTGGGAATTGAAAAAGTGGATGTTGAGTTTTTTTCCATTGTAAATGGTACTCTCTTGGGTTTTTATTTTTTTATATTATGAATTAAATAAAAGGAAATATTAACGAGTGCTCCCGGATTACTCTTTAAGCATCTAAAGTACTAAGATTTTATGAAAGTTTATACATTTATTGCATTGGAATTGAAGTTTTACTTTTTTTTTTGAAGAATAATTTCTTCCTTAGAAATACTTAAAGAACGTCTCGAAGACACTCGTTAACAAGACCCTTAAATAAATCAATTTTTGTTGACTTATTTTTCTTTTTAGACAGTGTCTTGCAAAATTGTGCTCTAAGGACTAAGAGTACAAGGTAAAAAAACTAAATGTAGAAATTTAATTTTGAAAATTGCTTATTCATAAGAGTTTGAAAACTTAATGCAACAATTATTTTTTAATTGTTAAAAATATTTAAATTCAGCGGGTGGCGGCATATATATTATCGCTGTTGCGTTCTTGTCTGAAAACAAAACCATTGAATTCATTCATGTTCTTCGAATGTTGAACAATTCAATCCATTTCCATTCCTCACCATCATTCTACTTAACATTCCAATTCCTAATACATGTCACTCTCACACTCTTCTTCCTCAAACCACTACTGTGCATTACTCAAACTCTGCTGCGAAACCCACAACTTCACCAAAGCAAAAACCCTCCATTCTCACATTATCAAAACTCTTCCATACCCTGAAACCTTCCTCTTAAACAATCTCATCAGTTCTTATGCCAAACTCGGCTCAATCACCTACGCCCGCAAGGTGTTCGATCAAATGCCCCACCCAAATCTATACTCATGGAACACCATTCTTTCTGCTTATTCGAAACTGGGTCGTCTTTCTGAGATGGAGTACTTGTTTGATGCAATGCCCAGACGAGATGGGGTGTCGTGGAATTCACTTATTTCGGGCTATGCTGGTCGTGGATCGATTTATCAGTCTGTAAAGGCTTATAATTTGATGTTGAAGAATGATGGGTCGTTTAATTTGAATCGGATTACGTTTTCGACTTTGCTTATACTTGCGTCGAAACAAGGGTGTGTGAAATTGGGTAGGCAGATTCATGGACATGTGGTGAAGTTTGGTTTTATGTCGTATGTTTTTGTTGGGAGTCCGTTGGTGGATATGTATTCGAAGATGGGAATGATATCTTGTGCTAGAAAGGTTTTTGATGAGATGCCTGAGAAGAATGTGGTTATGTATAATACATTGATAATGGGATTGATGCGGTGTGGTAGGGTTGAAGATTCGAAAAGATTGTTTTTTGATATGCGAGAAAGGGATTCGATTTCTTGGACATCGATGATTACGGGGTTTACTCAGAATGGGTTGGATAGAGATGCGATTGATATTTTCAGAGAGATGAAACTGGAAAATCTACAGATGGATCAGTATACGTTTGGAAGTGTTTTAACTGCTTGTGGTGGTGTTATGGCTTTGCAAGAAGGAAAGCAAGTTCATGCTTATATTATTAGGACAGATTATAAGGATAACATATTTGTTGCCAGCGCTCTTGTTGACATGTATTGCAAATGTAAGAATATAAAATCAGCAGAAGCAGTTTTCAAAAAGATGACTTGCAAGAATGTTGTGTCTTGGACTGCAATGTTAGTGGGTTACGGACAAAATGGTTATAGTGAAGAAGCTGTTAAAACATTTAGTGATATGCAAAAATATGGAATTGAGCCAGATGACTTCACCCTCGGCAGTGTAATTAGCTCATGCGCGAACCTTGCAAGTCTAGAAGAGGGTGCTCAATTCCATGCTAGAGCCCTCACTTCTGGCCTAATTTCTTTTATCACCGTTTCCAATGCTTTGGTTACATTATATGGTAAATGTGGAAGCATTGAAGACTCCCATAGACTTTTTAGCGAAATGAGCTTCAAGGATGAAGTCACATGGACTGCACTTGTTTCTGGATACGCTCAGTTTGGTAAAGCCAATGAAACAATCATGTTATTTGAAAGCATGCTAGCACATGGTTTAAAGCCTGACAAGGTTACCTTTATTGGGGTTCTTTCAGCTTGTAGTAGAGCAGGATTAGTGGAAAAGGGAAACCAGATATTTGAATCTATGATTAACGAACATGGGATTGTACCAATTCAAGATCATTACACTTGCATGATTGATCTCTTCAGCCGAGCTGGGAAGATAGAAGAAGCAAGGAATTTTATAAACAAGATGCCTTTCAGTCCTGATGCAATAAGTTGGGCAACCTTGTTAAGCTCGTGTAGATTCTATGGGAACATGGACATTGGCAAGTGGGCAGCTGAGTTTCTTATGGACTTAGACCCACATAACACTGCTAGCTATGTCTTACTTTCGAGCGTATATGCTGCTAAAGGAAAATGGGAGGAAGTTGCTAGGTTAAGAAAAGATATGAGAGATAAGGGTCTGAGAAAGGAACCGGGATGTAGCTGGATCAAATACAAGAACCAAGTGCACGTTTTCTCTGCCGATGATAAGTCAAATCCATTTTCAGATCAGATATATTCTGAGCTTGAAAAGTTGAACTACAAAATGATAAAAGAGGGTTATGTGCCTGATATGAATTCTGTTCTGCATGATGTTGGTGATTCAGAGAAAATAAAGATGCTTAATCACCACAGTGAAAAGCTTGCAATTGCCTTTGGGTTGTTATTTATTCCTCCTGGTCTGCCCATACGAGTAGTTAAAAATCTTAGGGTTTGTAGCGATTGCCACAATGCAACTAAATATATCTCTAAGATCACCCAGAGAGAGATTCTAGTAAGAGACACTGCCCGGTTCCACTTGTTTAAAGATGGAACGTGTTCGTGTGGAGACTTTTGGTGATTGTGTATTGAAGTCATTGCAGATGGAATATCATCTATGTTCTTTTGTATCAATTAAACTTCTTCACTATCCCCTGTTGATTATTTATTTCTCTTAGATTTGGATCTAACTCAACGTCTCAAAGCCAGCTTCCAAGATTAGAGATTTCAATTCTTTATCAACACTTTCAGGCCTTATCTCTAGTCAAATGTAACACTTGGAGTTTTTTTCAATATGCCCCGCTTGAGTTTGGTGGGTGGATACTATAGTGGGTGGCCGATAGAACAGACTTCCACGCCATCTTAGATATGGATTCTACCCAACAAATCCGACTTTAAGGTGAGTGGTGCCCATTCCTTATAGACTCTTTCAGATCTTATCTCTAGTCAATGGGAAACTTCGATTTTTCTCAATAGTTTCAAATATCAAATGCATTTTTGGAGATAATGATTTGTTTCTCTAAATAAGGCAGTCTTTCATATTCAGATTATTGTTTCCCTAATGAATCTGTATCTTCATAAATTCTGATGAGCATGCAACAAAGTGCAGTGAGTATAGAGGAAAGCAGTTAGAAAGGAAAGGGAAATTATAGCTGAATAGACAGGTGGCACTTTGTGATTGGAAGGTAAGAAAGGTGGGGTCGTTACAAAGGGATTGAGGGTGAGCATTGGGTATGCTTAGTGTGTAGTTGGTAGTTTGGGAATGAATATTGAGAGTTGATTCTCATCTCAGCAGAGGGCTCTATCTTCTCATTAAGAGTGTCATTTATCTTTTACCATTCTTCAATGATATTCATCTCCACCCATTGTTCATTTACTGTATCATTATCTCTTGTATAGTGGGTTGATCCTCTGAGTTTACTATTAATACCATTTCATCAGTTTTAGTTTATCATTTTATTTGGTTCTATTAAATTCATTACTTTGTATACATTTATATAATATACTTTTTAACAAAAAACAGATAGTAAAAGCTAAAATAATACACTATTGGATCAATTTACATTGGAATTCAATTAGTGTTGATCCATTTAGACTGCATGAGAAACTGCTGATTTCTATATTACTAAGTTGTGCAATGATTGTAATGGAGATGGAATTATATTCAAGGAACAGAATTATAGTGAATACTCATGCAGTATATCCAGTCACTGTTTCCTTTTAAGGCTGCTCAAGTACACTTAGATCTTGCTGTTGTTTCTGCATGAGATACAGAAGATTTGGTTAAAAACTGTAAGATAAAGGGGAGCAATATTCATACGGGGCAGGAAAACACAAGAACAATAACCTGCAACTGGGTACAAATTTCGATTACTTCGGCTATAGGGGCCCAATCACCAAAGTTCATCTCAATAAATTGGTAAGCAATGCCAGTCCTTCCACTCCCTACTATGAAGAGTCCACCCTTTATTTCTCCTTCCCCTCTAAAGTTTTTTTGAAATCCTGTAGCCTTTGCACGCTTGTAATTGCAAATTGCTCGAGGGTTCAACAAAAATCCTGAGAAAAATTTTTCCTTGAGTAGTTTTCCCCCTCCAAGAGCTTTGAAGAAATCCCTACCCCGATCAAGAAGTACACCACCACCCCAGTACCGAGGCCAAAAATCTTTGATCTACTCCAATATGATAATAAGTCAAGTAATGATTAGTTGATTGAAAGAACAAATAATTGAAGTTGAAGTTGGTGTTTTTGCTAATACCTCTGACTCTATGTGCTCATGAACAACCACAAATAGTTGAACCCCAAGTGCATCAAATATGGGTTTCCTGGAGAAGAGCTTGTGTGCCTCTGCTCTGCACATGATGCACCTGTTTGCATGTTCAAGGGGAACTAATGAAACCTGAATCTATAGCTTAAAGTTATATTTTTGTTCTACTTTTGCATTTGTTCATCCCTGTTGGGTACACTGTTTCTTTTATTTCTTGTTTATTTGCTCTGGTGCAGTGTGTGTCTATATATATACGTTATGTTTCTTATGTTTCTTTATTGTCTACTTAAGCATATAACGACTGTTGCAAGCTTACTTCTCTGAACTCGTGCATGCAGCTATCACAACTAACAAGGACATGGGTGCAACACAATGACGGAAATTACAGATATTATAAGAATTTACCCTGGTCGTCGGAGACAAAGGAAAACAGCTGGTTTGTCTTGCCACAGTTCTGAGGCTTTCATTGGAGGTGTCTTCATTTTTACCAATGGTTCCATTCCAATCTTATACTCTGGAGTTATTTTCTGAACCGATATATTTTCAATAGCAACATAAGGAGCAACTTGGTCACTGACTGGAGGAGGTTGCACACAACCACATGCTCTTGGCTCAGCTGGCTCAGAAGCCACAATCCCCTTAAACACGTATCCATCTTTAATCTTTAGCTCAGTAAGTGATTGTTCAAATGATCTATCAGAAATTGTATTACTTCTAGTTTGCATTCTCATCATACTATTGGAGCCATTAGATGCAAGTCTATTTGGGATGCTTTCATGTCTATACATCAAGCTGCTTCTTCTCCTAGCCATAATTCCGCGTAATTTAAAGGACTCATCGATTGTTCTGTCTATGAAACGGACAATATGGCCTCTCTTCATGTCAAACTGAGTAGAAAGATCCATGCTGCTTAAACTCATAAGCTCTGGCAGATTTTTTCCACTGGCCTCTAGCTTATCTGCATATTGCATCAATCCACGATCGTGTAGGTATGCCCTTATTCCAATTGAGTCCTATGCAATCAGAAAATAAAGACTTAGAAACATTAATATTATAGTTGATATCACTTACCTTACCCTCTAAAGTGGATGTGTAGAGGATTCAGATCCGATGGGAGCTGTTAAATTATAAAGGGTTAAATAAGTAAACGGTCCCCTTAAATATACCAACATTTGATTTTAGTCCCCCTAAAATATTCCTTAGGCTTTTGGTTCCTCTAAAATTTTTCATTTATGAAATTAGTCCCTGCTCTACATTGAGTATTACACTAGAGCAGGGACCAATTTCATAAATGAAATTTTTTAGAGGGACCAAAAGCCTAAAGAATATTTTAGAGGGACTAAAATCAAGTGTTGGTATATTTAGGAGGACTATTTACTTATTTAACCCAATTATAAAAGTTCATTCTGAAAGGGATTATAATTGAAAGATAGTAAAAGCATACTTTGATGCAGACTTGTTTCGAGTTTGATGAAAGCTGACGAAAAGAATAACCAACCTTTTGCCGCTGTGTCATTTTTATTGAGTTCATGTCGTCGGAGTCCATAACCTTCATTGTTGGCACGTCATCCCAACCTTCATCCAACAACTTCGGGAGCAGCTCCTTCAAAACTCCATTTCCTATGAATTCTTCTATTGAAAATGAAGACATTCTTTTTCTGATTTTGAATGGTTGATCTGAATGAGTGATGTTGTTATCATATAAATGTGCATTTGTATGATGCAAGATATGATTTAATATAGCTTTGGGTAATAATGTGACAAGCTAGTTAAAACCATATTACTCTGCCGTATATGGCCAACTTATATCCTTTAAATAAGAGGGAAGGATCAGGCGGCACAATAACTACCTGACTTAAGCAAAAACATTTACTGATGTTTAAGTTTGATAAGGACTTGTACATTTGGTAAGGATTTGTACAAAACAAACCAAATTTACAGGTTTATTTGGCAACTTCAAAGTTGCTTGATACCTCAAAATGGTTTTTTCCTTATGCCGGCCAAAATCTGCAGTGCTCACGGAATTTTTAAATGCTCTTGCTGGTGCGTAGAAACATTGCTTTTATTGCTAATGAGGACAGTTTTTTGAAGTGGAAGGATCTCGTAATTTTTCAAGTTCTGTCTTAGTCTTAGGAATAAATTAGAGAAATAAATTAATAGACGAACTATAAAAATAATTTTAAGGTTGGCATATGATGAGTCATTTCATTTCACATATTTTAATTAATAAAAATAAAAATAAAGCCAATTTGAGTGGGATCAATAAAAAATCACCATCTCCTTCAAGGCTGCAACCCAAAAGCTCCACAATTAGTTTTATTGTTATTAGAGATATAGTAAATTATAGATTATGAGTAAGTTTTATTTTACCATCAAAGTTTTATTATTCAAGGTGTAACTTGCATATAAGTTTTAACTTTGGAGAGGATAATTGCATATAAGTTATAAATTTGAGGGAGTAGTTGGGACATAAATTTTAAATTTGAGGGTGGTATTTGCACATAAATGTTAAATTTAGAGGGGTATTTGCATGGTTAGTGGGTGACACAAATGTTAATTTTGAAAAGAAAAAAAAATCAGTTTTTTTTTCGAAAAAAAAGGTCAATTACCCCTATCTGACGTGGCATGACTTTTTGACCATGTGGCAGTGCCATGTGGACAGTTAACGACCACATCATCATGTTGGATGGAGGAAATTAACGGAGGGGGGTAATTGACAGACACTTGACAATTTCAGAGGAGTTTTTGAAGTTTTGCAAAATTCAGGGCAGTTTTTGACGAAAGTTACAATTTCGGGGTAATTGACGATTCACTCTTTTTTTTTTTTTATCTATCTGCTTCATCATAGGGTTTCACCAAACGTAGGGATTCCCGAATTCTTGATTGTAACATCCGATTCAATCACCAGCTTCATCCGTAAACCAGGTTAGTTATTGAGAGATTTCATTTCTGAATCAAAGTTTTATCTTTATTTTCTCATTCTGCAAAGTTTTATCCTTACTCTTAATTTTCGCAGATCTGAAATGAACCTTATGAATTATGGTTTTTTTTTCTTCTGATTTAATTTGGTAGATTCATCTGAAATGAATTTAAAATAACTGCTGCAATTGTTTGTTTGAATTTGAATTTGGTAGATATAATTATAATGGGTGGTGGAGTTAAAAGGCAGAAAAGCTCTGAATCACATGATGCTGATGTTGATGCTGCAACAAACAAGAAGAACATGAATATGAAGATTGTGCAATGCTCAAGTAGTTCAAGTAATCGTAATCGTAATCGGTTTTCAGAGCTCCCTCAAGACGTGATGCTTGCTATCCTTTGTTTAGTTCCTCTTACCTGTTTACTTAACTCTGCAAGGTATGTCTCCAAACATTGGTTTACTGCTATTCCATTCTGCCTACGTCTTAAACCACCCGGTCTCTACGTTGTAAATATCAAGTCGGGTAGAAAGTCTTATTTCCTAGATCATGTCAATGGACAAAAGATTCATTTCGGAACGCCTTCAAAAATGGGTACTTTATTGGATACTTGTCATGGCATATTACTGCTTTGTAAAGGGATTAGACTAACTTTTGCAGTAAACCCTATCCTTAAGTTATGCTTTAAAATTCCAATTTATCCCACTCGTTCTAAAGGATCAATTCGTTTTAGACCAACACTGCCCAATTCAAGTTGTTCGTAACAGATGTTCTAAATGTTTCGGGGGTTGATTGGTATGTTTTTTACGTCCTAAGAATTGGAGTTGATCACACATGGGAAGAGATAGCAACTAGAAAACAAGCTATCCTCGACGCTCGATTTTTATGGAAACCTGTTTATAATGGAGAAAATCATATCTATTGGATAACAAAAGATGGAGTTACTGTGATGGATGTTGACAGGGAAATTCTTATAGGAGAGTATCCACTCCCCCCTCCACCAGTAAATTCTTCTCTGTAGGGGGTTGTTTTATGGATGGGAGATCGTCTTTCTTGGATTGTTACTGTTCAAGGTATTAGTAGCACTTTAACATATCAAATCTATACTTTGGATTTTGATTTAGGAAAATGGAATCTTTATCATGAGATGGGACCTTTTGATTACGGGGCTACTTGCGGCCACAAACTGGATTTTGACAATATTACAACGGTGTGTGCGATGTTTCGTTTCTGGTTCAACGACCAAATTTTCTTTACAACACTTATCAATCCACCAAAAAACCGAAATGGATTTTCAGGCTTGAAAAGAGTTAATTTTTGTTACAATGTCAAGACTAGACAACTGACAAAAATTGATGGCATTGCAGTGGGCAATTATGAGGCATGGCTTCATACCAACACTCTAGTTTCGTTGCCAAGTGCTCCAACATAGCTAGGTTTCCTGGTATAAAATATGCGCTGTGTAGTAGTATTTATATTTATTTGTCTTGGTTGGCCAAACCAGAAAAGTAAGTATTTGTTTCTATTTAATTATCATGTAGATTGACCATGGCCAAACAAAAGGTGAAGTTATAAGGGGTTGTTTTAACTTAATTATTGGTGACGCCTAGTATGCTGCTTTCACCAGATGTGATCATGATGGGTCTCATTGGAAAAACCAGCTATTATAAGTCATACAGGTTTCATTTTTTAATGCGTCGTACAGGTTTTCTTTTCTATTATTTTTTTGGTAGTGGCCGGGGTTTGAACCCCGGACCTTGCATATTTTATGCATTGTTCCAACCAACTGACCTAAGCTCACGAGGACTTTCTTTTCTATTATATTATACTAGTGTGTATACCCGTGTCAAACACGGGATAGTTTTAGCAAAATTCGGATGATTGATGCATGTGAGTAAGGAAACAACTAAAGTTTAGTGTTAGAAATTGATAAACAATTCTAGATTACGTATAGGAAAGGGTAATTTTTAGCATATCAAATGATTCATATTCACAATGCAAGGTACTATTAGTTTACTTAGCCAATAAGGCTATAGATGATGAAATTAAAGCGGTTGATTGAATCAGATTCTCGAGTTATAAATGCGAACGCACAACTTGACAAATGTCCAAATTGAATGGAAGTATTTCTAGTAAATGCATTGATTAAAGACTATCATGAGGCTTCATTAGTATGTTTGCAAGGTCAATGCTGAAAATTGGAAGGTAGAGTAATTTCTCAAAGACAACGTGACAATCTATTTCTATATGTTTAGGGTGTTCACGAAAGTTAGAGTAAGCCACAATGTGGTGAGCTGATTTGCTATCGCAATAGAAGACAGCAGAAGATATGAAAGGTAAAGTATCGTCTAAAAAAATATGCAAGTGTACAATGGCAAAACAAGTAGTATAAAATCACTACTTATCTAGTACAAAAAGGAAAAATAAAGTAGCAACTATTTTTACTTTCAATTTAAATATATAAAAAGGAAAAATAAAGTAGCAATCATTTTTTATGCTTCCAACTAACAACTGTTGCAAGCTTACTTTTCTGAACTTGTGCATGCAGCTATTACAACTAACAAGGACGGGTGCAACACAAAGACGGAAATTACAGTTAATATAAGAATTTACCCTTGTCGTCGGAGACAAAGGAAAACAGCTGGTTTATCTCGCCACAGTTCTGCTGCTTTCATTGGAGGTGTCTTCATTTTTACCAATGGTTCCATGCCAATCTTATACTCTGGAGTTATTTTCTGAACCAATATATTTTCAATAGCAACATAAGGAGCAACTTGGTCACTGACTAGAGGAGGTTGCACACAACCACATGCTCTTGGCTCAGCTGGCTCAGAATCCACAATCCCCTTAAACACATATCCATCTTTAATCTTTAGCTCAGTAAGTGATTGTTCAAATGATCTATCAGAAATTTTAGTACTCCTATTTTGTATTCTCATCATACTATTGGAGCCATTAGATGCCAGTCTATTTGGGATGCTTTCAGCTGCCTTTAGATTTACTTAAAAATATAGAGATAATCTATATGTTATAAACTTTCGACCCAAAAGTGAGATTGGTAACACATAGTATCCAATAAAAATTATTAAATGGTGTTACACTAGACAAATGTTTATTTGTTTTGTCATCTTATCACTTATTTAAAGAGTACTTTTTGCTATAGTTACTATGTATTTATGTGTGTGCAGGGTGGGAGAAGGTGTAGTTGCGAGTAGAGTGATAAGTAGGTACATAATTCTGCTGGTTGATTGTATCTATCATCTAATGTTGTTCAAATGTATGAACATCTCTCTGATAGAGTTTTAATTGTTGCTGCTGCAGTTGTTAAAATAAGCTTTAGCTACATGATACCAACTTACTTATTCTACAACCGGTAAACTAAATCCTAGTTAAACTTGCTATCAGAACTAAATGTAAAATGTCTAATTAATTATTTGACTTCCAAGCTGATCAATAAATTAACAATCTTAATGAAACAATCATATTTTATACTACAATCATAATTTTATTTTTTGAAGAAGAAAAGGAAATAATAAGATACAAGAGAAATGCATTTGACGTTCTACCATGTCAGGGAGGTGGAATTCTTTCTACAAATTTCCAAAGATGGGTACCAACAATCAGGAAATGTTCCTTTTCATCAAGGTAAGCATGCAAACCTAGTGAAAATGTGATACTGATACGACCCAATTCGAGTAGGGATCACACTCCAGAGTTTAGGGAGAGAGACTAGAGATACAAAAAGGAAATTGATTATATTTTTCATTCCTTCTAATAGTGACGCATACAATGGGACCGCAAGTTATGCTCAGGTTGTGAAACGAGGGAGAGACTACATGCAGAAGAAAAAAGTGCAAGAGATAAAACAATTGTTTATGCACTTAGTTTACCGTGGTAGAGGTCACAAACCTATGATGAGAGTTGACAAGCAATGAAAAACCGAGACTTAATGAAATTGCTCAAACCCAGCACACAAATTGCAAGTGCAAAGAGATCCCCATAAATTTGAATTGATATGTCTCCCACATTGCAACTACACGGTCATCATGCTTATTTTGTTATATCGAAATAAAATTAAAATCAAAATGTTAACTGAAAATTGAATAAAATGTTTACTTGATTAGAAGGCTGGCTGTATGGACGACAACAACACAAATACTATATGGTCTTCATAATTTTTATTTTCATAACTTCATGAAACATGGTCGTGTGACACTGTTGGCAATGGCTCAAAACGTGTAATATGTGACACACCCCATTGAAGCCAGTTATAGCCAAAAGTCAGCTTGAAATTAAATCGCGTGTATAGAGACATACTCCCTCCATTTCTAAATATAAGCAAATTTTAATTTTTAGATTCATTCAATTAATGATATATGTGGTTCATAATATGGACCACATACATCATTAATTGAATGAACCTAAAAAATTAAATTTGCTTATATTTAAAAACGGAGGGAGTATAGCAAAAATTAAATGTACAAGTAGACTATTTAAATAGAAAACTGTGAGATGCAGATTTTTCTACAAAACTGAGATACAAAATGAAAAAAAAATAAAATCAGAATAGCATAGCCATAATAAACGATTGATTATAGTAGAATAAAATATTTCATGTATTCCACATTCAAAAGAACACGTACTAATTAAGGGGTAGTAAAATTGCAGTATCACGCATTTACATTTTACAGTAACAACATGTTGGCTGGTTGGTGTAATGTTTTGTTGTTTATGTTATGTCTTATACGATTTTTTGAAATATCAAATGTTTTTAATTTTGATTTTATTTTTTTATTTCATCAATTTGAACTATTAAGATTTGAGATCATTGTTTATTGTTGCCTTGGCAGTGATCAAGAGTTGCTAGTTTCCCTTCATTCTCACGGACAAAATGAAGAGAAATAATTGACAATTTCTCCTCATCCTAAAAACAAAAGAACTGGTGTATGATGTTGAGGATGACTGACTCTAGCGATGATAACTCTAGTGGCTTGTATGCTTAATTGTTTATTTTAATCATGTTAAAATATTTATGTTTTATCAGGATTGATAAATGACCTTTTATGTTAGTAGAGAAATATTAATCATTTCAATTCATGTAATTATTACTTCCATCGGTAGAGTACAATGCAATGTTTCTAACGAAGAAGATGATATAATGATAAGATGGGTGTTCCGCAAATTATAATAGTTGGAGATACATTGAACGATGGTGTATATTGTGCAATCTTAGAGCATCTAAAGTTAATCAACATATAACTAGTTATAAGCACCACGGTCCGTGGTGTTTATAACTTTTTTGCTGCACAGGTTACTCCTATGCTAGATCAAAAGACGTACCTGGTTTGGCATAAACAAGTTTCTCTAAAAGTGTCTGTTTTCGCTTGAAGACTATTACGTGATAGGCTACCCACTCGGTCTAATTTGATGGATCGCGGTGTTGTTACAGATGGCGTGACGGCCTATCCAATGGGATGTGACCATCTTGAGACTTCTCATCATTTATTTTTATCTTGTGGTTTTTATCAGAGGTGTCAAAACAGGCTACCTGGCCCGTGACGGGCTAGCCCATGTCGGGCTTAGGCTTTTTCAGGCCGGCTCAAAAAGGCCCAGGGTGATAAACGGGCACAAATATAGTTGTCCAAGCCCGGCCCTTTGCGGGCCACGGGCTTTCGGGCCTATCCAATTAATAAAAAATTAATTTTAAAAATAAAAATGACTTAAAATTATTCACACCACATATTGTTTTTTTTTCAAGACAACTCCACTTAGGGTTCTTAAAATTATGACTTTACGACCCGTAGAATTCATATAAAAAAGCAAACAAAAGGGACCGAACCTGTGATAAGTTGGAAACTTTAAAT
>Ga0228711_1008399_pt1 | contig 14493 bp, 5 predicted proteins | sample MedpolnodulmetaG_2_FD_177996 | JGI IMG/M metagenome (GOLD analysis project Ga0228711, IMG submission 177996) | Root nodule microbial communities from Medicago polymorpha collected in Santa Monica, California, United States - brown nodules | ecosystem: Host-associated > Plants > Roots > Nodule...
CTCAATTTGTTTACTTATTATGATAAAATTAAATGCAAATTATATTCAATTTACACTCCCTCCTATTTTCTCCATAACCAATAATCAATAAAAGTTTTTTATACTTATTTGTGTGAAACTAATTCAGAGAAGAACACAAAAAGTTATACTCCAAATTATTATGTTTTGATATTTTTAATAAGTGAGAATTGATTGTTTATTGCTTATAATTTAGAATGGAAAGAGCATGTTAACATAGAGAATAAACAATTTTTAACGCCCTTTCAGTTGGTTATGTGTTGATATCAGTGGGACACAAACTCACAAAGTAATAACTAAAAGAACAATGGAAAATTTCTTTGAACACACACTAATTTTATTGCCAAAGACTTGATGATTCAATATGGTACGAGCATGTGCCTTTTATAGGCTTCTAATCTTAATGCATAAGAAAGTAAATGCAATTACTAGAATTTTCTAGCTAAGTAAATACCTAGATGGTGCTAGATTATTCCTATAGAGATGGTTCATACTAGATTTTTCTAGTGACAATGCTAGATTTTTCTAGGTGGTGCTAGTACTTAGATATTTTTACTTCTTAATGGTTAAGCAAATACATAGGCGGTGCATCGTACTTCTAAAGTCTTCTAGATTTTTCTTGATTTAATTTCTAACATGTGTTTTGACCGTATGAATATGTAATATTTGTTTCTAACTTATGCAACATTGCATATGATAAAGTGTAATAGATGCACCTCCTTCTTGAACATAAACCATCATATTAAATAACATTTTCTTGAAAAGTAGCATATTTCCCTACCCTATTAATTTAATTAGATATCAATTTGGCATTATTTCACAAACTTATTACATTACTTGTTTATTTATATTATAAAAACTACGTATCACACAAAAATATTATTTTAATAGATACACAAAAATGTAAATAATGAAGTAAAACAAAATATTAACCAAAAAATATAAGTTTTTTATGGAAAATTTCTAAGCTTTAAAGCTTTTGGTGGAATTATGATTTCCAAATTAACATGAAGCTCTCTATAATTTGCGATAACTATGAAAGTAATATATTTTAATTTGTTTACTTATTTACAGTTTAAAATATAAAATGATTAGAGTTAATAGGTCTTTACCCCTCCTGTAATATAGGTCATTCTTGGTTTTCTCTCTTGTAAATTTTTTTTTTTGATTTACCCTCCTGTAAAATATTTTTGTTTTGATTTACCCCCCTAATAGGCCAAACAAAAACGAAAAATTCTTGAAAAGTAAAATAAAATTGGTTTTTGTTTGACCTATTAGGGGGGGTAAATCAAAACAAAAACATTTTACAGGGGGTAAATCAAAAAAAATATTTTACAGGGGGGAAAACCAGAAATGACCTATATTACAGGGGGTAAAGACCTATTAACCCAAATGATTATAATGAAATTTTCAAACAGGTATTAATAATTAAGAAACCCTTTTTCTTAATTAAAAAATATAAAATGATTATAATGGGACATTGTTAAAAAATAATTATACATCAAATTAAAACATACTAAACATATTTGAAACGTTAATATGATTAAGAGAAAAAACAATTTTTCAACAAAGAGGTTAATTAGTATGATAATTTATGTTAAAGAAAGTGATACATTTATTACACCTTATCCTATGCAATGTTGTATATGTTAGAAAAAAAACTCATATAACCATAGTATCATATCAAGACATGGTTTTTATAGCTTTCAAGAAATCAATATTTTCCTTAGTGATATTGTAATAATAGGGCCTATAAGTGACTAGCCTAAATAAATTTCATTTTCCTTCCATTTAGTGTGTGGCATAATGTTGTTTTTCCTATATACTACTCTTAATGCATTATGCAGTGTTTTTTCTGCAACAAGTATCTTATTGTTGAGAATCAAACATCGGACGAACACACATTAAGGATTAAATCATCGCTACGAAAGACACAATGTACTAGTTAACAATATAGGGTTTCAATAGAGAATAAAGAGACAACTAGGTTTCAATATGATTAACAATAACATTAACATTACAAAAGGTTACATGAGAATATATATGTATGTATGTATGTATACTACTAAATGAAGAATATAAATGTCCAATAGCTTAAACTCAATACTTTATTATCTAATACTTACACTAAAACTCATGATACATCAACGAGAAGCATTATGAGTTTGTCAAAGTCCCAAATGACAAAGCAATGCTACTCCAAACTTAATATCTTTATCCCTTGTAAAATAGGTCTACCCTATTTTTATTCCTTTTGTCTAAGTTATCCCTTGTATTTTTTTCGTGACCTCTTGACGATATTTATACTTTCTATCTATTTTTCGAAAAAAAGAATAGCGTAATTTTAAATTTGGATGAATGATGGGAAAAGAAGAGAGATCAGAAGAGAGAAGAAAATTCATAGCAATGTGATTAGGATCAATATACCAAAATAAAAATGTGGTGTGGTGTGTATGACTGTTAGCTACAGAGTTGAAAATAACTGCCGTGTGAAACGTTGATCATCGATGGTCCTTCTAAATTGTCCCTATCTTTCACTTATATTTTTTTTTATTAGTATGTTATTTTCTTTTACTATTAGTTTCTTTCTTTCACTTATCCTTACATTGAAAATAAAATGGTGAGATGTTAAAATATAAATTAATGTAAATCTTAAATTTCTAAGGAAACAAGGTGTTGTAAGGGGCCAACTTTCATAAACCACAAACCTTACTAATCAAACCAATCATATGGTATAATATTATAAAATAAATTGTACATGACATAAGTAGCCAAAAAGAAAAGAATTACTCAAAAGTCATCATTCTTTCATTATTTATATTTTAGTTCTTATGTAATGTTATGCATGCTCGTAAAACTAAATGATCCGAATATAAGCCGCTACTAAGGCACGCAAAATATTTAAGTCTCACTTAGGCAAACATAATTATTCAACCGCCACAAAGGCAAACATAAGTATTTATCCAGCCACCAAGGCACACAAAGATGCATATGACATGCATGACGATGAATGCATTATTGCCACTTAGGCATACATAATCAAATATTAATAATCATCATTCGCATGATCCAAAAGCCAATCTTTTTATAAAACTCACATTTCCATTATTTTTTTATTTCCTTAATTTATAAAAACATTTTTTTCTCAAACATCACAACACAAACATAATAAAATCAAAGGTTTCTTCACATATATCATACCATATCATATCCTCATACACAAATATATTATATAACATAATTAAAATCATCATCTTCATAAAAGGTTAAATTTTACCACATAAGATTGTGTTTTACTTTCATTTCTCCTTAACAGCAATTATGAAGCATACTCTTTAAATTATAATGCCTAACCATTAGTTATGAGTCATAGTACTCTAAATCGATACACACCGGTTTGCTCCACTATATCTAAACTCTAAATCCATACACAACGGGTTTGCTCCGCTATGTCTAAACCTTCACAAATAAATAATCACTAACTCAGTTTTCGAATCTCACTCACTCCTAATCCTTACTCATGGTTTCGGCTTGGACGAAGGATTATGTAACAAAATATTTTTAAAACTGTATATTAAAATATTTCACTTTCACTCTCTCTCTCTCTCTCTCTCTCTCTCTCTCTCTATATATATATATATATAGAAAATAATTGGACTGTCCTTTTCTCTTTTCAAAAATGCCCTCGATTTTCAATACAAATAACACATGTAACAAATAGATAAAAATAAATTTAAATATTAAAAAAAATATAACAAACGCGATATGAATACACACACACACATATGTCTTGTTTTATTCCTTTATGATTTAAAATGTGTAACAAACTAGATGGGTATATTTATACTTACTTTTCATTATCCCAATTATACCCTTAAACAACTTTTTCTATAAAAAATATTGTTGTTGGTGTCATTGAAATAAATAATCATGTTAGTTTGGTTTGTTACAACTTGAAAGCAACAAACATTTATATTTTTAGTTTTAATCAAAATCAAAATTTCATATAAAAAAAAACACCGTTCATAATTTTCAAATGTTAGCGCAATAAAAAGAGCGGAAAGAAAATAATTACCCTCAACTTTAAATACAAATAACACATATAACAAATAGATAAGAGTAAATTCAAATATTAAAAAGAAAGTGTAACAGATTCAATCTTTATTGTCCACTGTCGCGTCACTTTTTGGAGATCAAGGTTATTTGATTAGCTTTTGACTCACTAAATTATTTCACGACTGAACATTTAATTTTTTAAGAAAAGGGAAAAAAGTTCAAACTTCGGGGGTTAGTTACATAAAGGGAAGGTATTATTACCCTTTATGTCCGTAGTATCCTACGGGAACCTCTTGATTTTACTTAATTTATGTGCTATAAAACTTGTTTGCTTTTGAAAAACAGTTAAAATGATAAAGAAAAAAAGACTTATTTATTTACATTTTTTATTGATTTGGAAGGACGGGTGTCCCTTGCTACGTACCCGTGAGGGATCAAAACCTCGTAGTTTGGGGTAAAAATTGTTTGGTTGTGTGTTTTTTATTAGTTTTGAAAAAAAGGTTTTAAAATGAAAGAAGCCAAAGTGGCAAATGCGTATTTGTTCGTGTTTTTTTTAAAGAAAATGGCTTAAAGTATAACTAATGTGATTGCAATTTTTGATTTATGAAAGAATAAAAATAAAAGGATCACTTGATTTTTGAATCAAGGTTTATTGTGAAAGAGTTTTTTGTGATTTTTGTGATTATTTGCATGTTTTTTGTTTTTGAATAATAAGACTAAAATTATAACTATCGGAGCAAGAAAATAAGAGGGTAGGCATTTAGTGGTGACGTTGGATCACCACAAAAACCTTTAACCTAAACTAGAAAGAAGATAAAAGGCATACACACACGCGCGCACACACACACATGCATGGTTTACATTAAGCCTAAAATACATTCTAAGGTCTGCAGAAAAATAAATATGCATAATGAATTTACATTAAACCTAAATGTACATTCTAAAGTCTGCCGAAAATAAATGACGGAAAAAATAAATAATTTACATTAAGCCTATTTACATTCTAAAATTTATGCATAAAATAGATATGTGAATGATAGTAAATAACAAAATAAATAAAATGTAATGACAAAGAAAAATAAAATGCAAAGGGTAATTTAAAATGCATGAAGCAAAGATAAAAATATGAGATGCTCCGAAATAATATACAATGGAAATAAAATGCATAGAAAATAAATAACCGAGAAATAAAATAAAGATGCATGCAGGGGGTGCAGACAGTAAGCCTGGGGGTGTAGGAAAATAAAATGAAGACAGATTGGGCCTTGAACAACAGCTGGGGTGCATATGGGCCAAAGGGTTTGAGATGGGCTGGGTGCTGGTTCGGTTCAAGCTTGGGTCGGGTCCAGGTGAACCGAACCGGTTCAGAGGAATATATATAGGTTGTGACTGGTTTTCCATTCATTTCTAAAAAAAATTCTTTCTCCACTCCTCTCATGCTCTCGCCTCTATCCTATCTTCTTCTCCGACAGAGAAGGGCGGCGGCTGGAGAGTGTTCCGGCAGTGGTTGGCTGTCAGGGGCGACGGCGCCGTCGCTGGTAACACCAAAACGCAACCCTTTTTTATTTTTTATTTTTTACGTCTTTTCTTCTTCTTTTCCCTCCCTCTACTCGATTCTAAACCCAAAATCCCCAAATACTAACCCTAAACTTCTAGATCTAAAGAAAACGAAGGGAAAGAAAGAAAGAAAAGAAAACTACCTTTGTGAGTTCGGTTTGTCTTGCCGCGCTTGAGACCGTTTATGTGGGTTACGGTCCTGATGTTGGTGTGGTTTCGAGTTGATGTTTGCGATGAACACCTTCTTCACTTATCAAATTATTCAAAAGAAACACCATAATAGAATACCAAATCAACAAAGAGCTACCAATAACACAACAAATCTTGCAATAAATCCAAATCTCACGATAATCATCACCTCCGCTTCTTTAAACCCACCCACCAAGAAATAATTTTAAAACCAAAATAAAGAAGCATCATGTGCAAAATTGAGAGTAAGCAATTCTACCTTTAAATATGTAATAAATAGACCAAATCCATGTTGGTTTTCTTTTTCTTGTTATTTTTGATGGCCTACACAAACCAAATGCAGAAGTAAAAAATGGAAAGAATTTTTTTTTAGATGCCTCCAATCAATAAATGTCGCAACCAATGCTTCTAACACGCGCTACTACACCAATTACAACATAACCCATAACACCAAACATCAAAATTGCAAGGTTTCTGAACAACGAATGACTCGAAACCGTAATCACCACACAATACATCATCCACACTAACCAATCATCAAAATTATAAATAGAACAACATATTCCCAAACTCTTATGGGATTCAACGGCGGAAGTGAAACATTTGTTCAAGTGGATCAAACAAAGCTCTGATACCATGTTAACGATGTAGGGTTTCAATAGAGAACAAAGAGACAACCAGGGTTTCAATATGATTAACAATATAATTAATATTATAAAATGTTACAAGAGAATAATATATAAAATCTAATGCACTACTAATTGAGTAATATAAAGACTCAATAGCTTAAACTCAATACTTTATTATCTAACAGTACTTACTTAATGAGTGCGCGATTGCATAACTTCTCTTCATGCCATCATGATACGATTCAAGTACATATTGAATGTCAATACCAATCTTCAACCAAGAATCACATGAAAAGAAACATTTGCTTAATAACTGATTCCCTGTTAACATTGACACAACAACAAATGAATTTGTCTAGTCTAGACATAAAGAACCAAATAGGACAAAGCCAACTCTTTTATTTTGAATGGCAAATCATACAATATAATACAAGGTTAGTAATTTGTTATTCATTAGAAGTTCTTTGGTTAGATGGAGTTTCTACAATTAGAGATTAACTACCATATAATTATTTATTTATTTAAATTTTAAAAACAAATGATCACTATGATGTTCCAATAATACTGCATATTGTATTATGTTTATTGGATTACAATTTGAAATATTAGATATATGTTACATTACATATAGTTTTCTAATATGCTTTTGTTTATTGTAATTGGAGTTTTAGGTGTGGATGAGTTGATTGGACTAGTGTGGATGAGTTGATTGGACTCTACGGCTGGTATTATAGTCTCCTTAGGCAATTTATAAACCTATCATTGGTATTCTATTTTTTTTTTTGTGGTGTTTGGGGTTCGAACCTCAGACCTTGCATATATTATGCATTGTCCTTACCACCAACTGAGTTATGCTCATGGAGACATCATTGGTATTCTATACTACAACTGGTTAAATATCATTCCTTATTGCATCTGTTTCCGAATTTGATATTCTACAAGGTAGAAATCTGTCTTTGCCTCCTACAAGTCACAGACTCAACTCAAATTGCTTTGACTAGGTTTCGCTCATAATCGGAACTAGGCATGGCAACAAAACCCATACCCGCGGTTACCCGCCCGAACCAAATCCAATCTGACAGGTTTTCCCCGTTTTGACTGGGTTTGGGTATGGGTATGAGTTTTCCCCGATTTCAAAACGCGGGCATGGGACGGGTAACGGGTATATAGGTACCCATTTGAACTCATACCCAAACCCGTCCCAAATGTATAAAATTACGTTATGTTGATATGTCATGTTATTTTGTTTGATAATTGTCATGTTAATAAAAACTGCCATTGATATTTAAAGTATCAACTAAATCATTCCGTCTAATAAATATTAAAGTTAGCGTATTGTTCGATAATGTATTACAACGTTGCTCTTGAGGATGAAAAAAACTTCTATTTTTTATTAAAAACAATTATTCAATGCGGGGACGGGTATGGGGCGGGGATACCCGAACCCGTCGGGTACATGGATGAGATTCAATTTCTCATCCCCGTTGGGTATGAGTAGGATAACGGGTAAGGATATGAGAATCGGGTATGAGAACGGGGAATGTAAAACTCGTCCCCACCCCGCCTCATTGTCATGCCTAATCGGAACACTGTATGCGGAAGAAAGTCACCGAAATATGGATTATTCAATCACTTTTAGTACTAATGATTTTATTTTTTTTGAAGGAGCACTAATGAAATTCTTAAAAACACCCTTCGTAATTTATGATAACTACTAGATTTCTTGTAAGTACTTCAAAGTGTGGTGCTTGTAATTTATCATATAATTTTGTAAAGAGGTCATATAAATAACCTACCAATCATAAAAATTTATTCTTTTTAACTAAATTTCAATTATTTTATAACCTTTCATGATAGGAAAGAAAAAATCACGAAAAATTAATATCTATACATTGATTGTGTATTTTGTTTTAATGCATTAACTGGGTGTATTGTACCACCCTCTTTTATTAACTCTTTTCCCATTAAAGATGTATTAGAATTGCCAAATCTTAGTTAGTTTAATTGGGTATTGGCTTTAGTCCTCCCAATCCTTGTATGCTCTTTCTTTTTTGTATTTAATAAAATTCTGACTTTAATTTTAAAAAAAAACAATTTTTCGTTTGAAAAGGTAAATATGAAAAAAATATAAATTTTCAAAACATTTTTTAGAAGAAAAAAGATAGAGATATAAGAAAAGTTCTTTTACTAAAATATAAATTTAAAATTTTTTGAACAAATTACAAAATTGTCAAATAGTCACAGATTCAAGGCAAATATTTTGCTTAACATATCATTGCTGATTGGAACTTCCTTAAACACTAACATAATGTGAGTGATTGAGGATGATAAATATTAGAATTAGAATTTTAATTAATAGTATAGATAAAATTAATTAGAATTTCAAGGATGTAATACAAATAAATTAGAGGATAAATGGGATTTACAAAAGAAAAGAGCACATTAGTCTGTTTTCTTTAAGTGAAGGGTGATTTTGTAAAAAGACATTGGCACTATTTAAACTAAAATTAAAATTGGATGTGGTGATCTTACTCAAGCTCTTTCTTGTTGGATTTATAAGGAACTAAGGTACAAGAAGAAAAATCAATCCATATCCTCTTTTATCTCCCTCTGTCATGAACCCTAACCCTTTTAACCCCGAATATTTCTTGTTTAAAAGTTTTTAACCCAGAAGTCAATTTTTCAATTATTTATATCCTTTGGTGTATTTTTTTTTTCTAATGTTCTGTTTCGAGTTTATCACCCACAAATAAATTAGCTGATAGACAGCTTCTTAAAGGATAAATTAGAGTGCTCTTATGAAACCTTTTCTTCAAAGAATGTTGCATTAAAGAAACTCATTAAAATGCCAAGGCCTTTTTACGTATGAAGACAACATGTTGCATGGTCAAGCATTTTATTTTATTACAAAAGAAATTATATAAAAAAAGCATGTTCCTTCTTTTGGATACTAGAACTACTTGTTATAACATGGGCAAATGAGAAGCCAACAACACATCAACAAGAGGAATACAAGGGTCCCACAAGTTTGAAAGATTACATGTTTTTAAGCTTCACTTAGTTTCCATGATACTAGAAGACAAACGAGTACCTTATGAAGTTCTCTAGTGAGGTGGCGAATTTTGTGTTCCAACTTTACCCTTTGAAAGCTCATAGATTCACAACAGCAAGGATCACTCTCATCTATAAATAGGATGGTCATGCAAAGGAAAAAGCATTGAGTCATTAAGCATAAAAATTCATACACTTGTTTTTATCAAGAAAATTTGGAGATATTGTTCATTGAACTCATTTGGTTCTTACACGAGGAAAATTTGGAGGGGAAGTATATAAGGTGGTGAAGCTTTTTTCCTTCAACTTCAAGTTTGCTCACAAATTGAAAAGATGGGTTCTCTATGTAAGCTTGAATTTGAATAGATAGAGATGAATTTCTTGTTTTTTGGTAATGAGTTTGTTATATGGATGAGGAAGATACCATGGAATCCTCATGTTGTGTTTAGTTTAGTTCATGAGATATGTTGATTTAAAGAGGATAATTGGTTAGAATGTTACTCCATTAACTAATTAGTGAGTTAATGTTAGTATTATGTCAAACATGTCGCAATGATGAGATGTTAGATAATTCATGGATAATTAGGTATCTTTAGTTATACCGTAGGAATTGGCTTTATGCATGAAAAAAATAAATTTCTCCATGGTTTTCTCATGTAAAGTTAGTTTAATTCATTATTTTCATGAACATTAGTTATTAATTTACTCAATGGGATGAAGTTAATATTACGTTGTTTATGCCCAAAAACGAGGAACTAGATGATCTTCTTTTTTTAATCATAATGGTGTTGGAAGTTATGTTGTTGAATTGTACGGCTGGATTTTTTAGGTACAAAGGCTGCCCTATTTTGATCATTGGTGGTGATGAGAGTATTTTGACCTCTACGTAATCTTAGTTCTAAATTCTATTCTAAATGGAGTTATGAAGATGTAAAAAAGGTTAAAGGAGTTTAACTTAAAAGAACCTAAGTAACTTAAGAAATTGTCCGAGTTAAGGAATCAACTGAAATGTAGTTGGGAATCAACTGAAATGTAGTTTCATCCTATCAATTTTTATGGGGCGTGTTGTTGATAATTTTTTAGGTAGGTAAAGTTATTTCTTTAGATGAATTTGCTTTGACTAAATAAAATAGCTTAAATGAAGAACAAAAATTGGAAGAATAAAGCTACACAAAAACTTGTTATTCACTTAAAGTGTAAGTATAGATGACAAGGTTTAATTTTAATATATATATATATATATATAATTGAAATAACATAATTCAGCATGTAATGACTCAATAGGATAGGAATATGATAAGTTAATCGTGAACCTTATCCTATCATGCATTTGAAATATTGATATCAATACGAGCTAGGTAGGTGTACATAAGAAATTCTAATCTGGATACGAACTAGGTGTACATCAGGATAGAATAAGGAAATGATTTACCTATTTACCCTTACAAAGTTAAACTTTTTTTTTGAGAAACTTACAAAGTTAAACTTAAAATATATAATATAGAAATCTTATAAAATATATAAAAAAAATTAGAATTTCATATTAAATTAAAAAATAAAAAACATTAACAATTAATTTTTAAAAATGTTTATGATTTCAAGAGTAACTTTTATTTTGTATAATTTACAAAATTTAAAATATATTAAATCTAGAATATGTAGAAATAATTGATTATTAAAATTAATTATAAATAGTATAAAATATGAATTAATAAAATATGAATTATTAAAATTAAAACATATAAATTTAATTTTTTAAGAAATCAATTATATATCATATTTTTGGTTTGGTTAATACTTGCACGGTTATTTAGAATATATTATTATAATTTGTATAGTTTTAGATGTTAGGGATGGTGTGGGTCAGATTGATACAGGGTGGATGTCGGATAATATTATTCGTCGTGTAGGGGATGGTGTGTCCACTTTGTTTTGGGTCGACCCTTGGCTGGAGGGGAAACCGATGTGTAATCTATTTACGCGTCTGTATGAGTTAGCGGAGAACAATTTGGACACGGTGGCAGGGATGTTTGCGAGAAGGTGGGGGGTTAACGGGGAAGCGTGGAAATGGCGTAGGAGACTTTTTGCGTGGGAGGAGGAGTTACTAAGGGGGTGTTCGCCTATCTAATTTCTCTTTGCAGGGTGACCGTGTCGATGGATGGATTTGGACGTTACATGATTCTAACTGTTACACTGTTAGTTCTGCTTATTATTTGTTAACAGACATGGAGATTAATAGGCGTCTGCAGCATACTAATAATTACAAGTTTTTATGGCTGAAAGCGGTGCCTCTAAAAGTGTTAATTTTTTGCTTGGCGCCTGTTTCTCAACCGGATTCCTACTAAAGACAAACTTTTTCAACGGAAAGTCTTGCTTGTATCTGAACAGGGTTGTATTGCTAATTGCGGTCTTAATGAAGACTGAGAGCATTTATTTCTTACGTGCAGTTTCTTCACTGGAGTGTGGAATATCATTGCGGATTGGCTTGGGTTTTCAACGGCTTTCCATTGCCACTTTTTTGAACATTTACATCATTTTAGTGGATTGAGGGGCTTCTCAAAGAAGTCAATTGAGTCCATGCAGATAATTTGGCTGTCAGTAGCTTGGACAATTTGGAAAGAACGGAATAATAGAATCTTCAAAGGAAAGGAGGATAATTTGCTAGCATTGGGTGAAAGGGCAAAGCTTCAGTCTTTTTTGTGGTTGAAATCGAAATATGCTAATTTTGATTTTGACTACCAGGAATGGCGGCGGAGTCCTTTAACTTGCTTAAACACAATTTTCTAGCTTGTTGTTAATTGTTTTCTTTGCTTTTTGCGCCTTATTGGCTTTTACAGGATTGATTGTGCTCTTTTGTACCTAGGCGTTTTGGCACTCCTTATGCTTTAGTGCCTAGAGTTGTTTAATATATATCTTATTTTGACTTTTTCAAAAAAATAATTTGTATAGTTTTCCATATCTTTCAAAAGTTAGAAAAGCCTCTGAAGCTAGCCAAAAAAATAAAATGTTAGAGAAATATAAAATTGAAGTGTGAGAAAAAACTATAAGTGTAAGAATATTACGATGTAAATATAAATTATAATCTTAGAAGATACAAAAATAATTTTTATTATTAAAGATATTCTAATAGACGGTAGGACTGGAAATACAATTTAATATACCTAAATTGAAGGTCATTTGGATATATTTGAAATCAAAGAATAACAAAAGACAAAATCTGAATAATATTATTTGCTGCCTTATTTCATTTCAATATCATCATCTTAGAGTACAAAGTCATAACTATATGGTTCATGAAATTAGAAAATTAAAAAAAATCAAATTATTGGTTGTCTCCACAATAACTAAATGGCAGTTCATGAAATATTCTTGCATGACATTTGTTTACTCTCTTGGTTTTGGCACTAAATACATAATCATGTGCAAAACTTACTCCTAACACATGCACATTCACCGTAAAAACACATCCTTTGCATAGGAGGCTGGCATATATTTGCTGGACAATCAGAATCTTCAACACATGTCCAACCTGACGTAATAAAAAAAGAGAATAAAAGAATGTAATTAAAGTGGGATAAATATTGTGTATGAAGTAAATAGGAAATTAGAAAATGATAAAAATGGCTTACCATTGACGTTCTTTGGAACAAGAAAAAGGGAAAAAAAGATAACCAAAACATAAACAAACTTGATAATTTTACCCATATTTCCACCCTATGCCTATAAAAAATGATTTTATCACTTTATAATTTATAGAATTTATCCTCTCCTTTATCAACTAAATAATTTTTAGTGTTTATCAAATCATAAAAAAAAAACCTTGTAAAATTATAATAATTATTAAATGTCTCTTAAATATATCAAACGTCATACAAAAAATTTACCAATCATAAGAGATCATTCTCTTTTTTTTTAATGTTTTTTTTACTAAATTTCAATTATTTATAACCTTTCATGATATGAAAGGGGAAATAAAAGAAAATAGTGATATTGTTGGACAATTGGAAAATTATTTTTAGAAATAATACAGCAAAGTGACAATATACTTATACATTAATTGAGTGTATTATTGGATACAAAGTTTTTTTTTTGTTGGTACAATATTGGATACAAAGTTTTTTTTTGAAGAGGCTAAAATGAAATATATATTACCACATAAAAGCGTTATTCCCCGCACAAGGTGTACCAAGAAATAAACGCAAGGTCTGAACAATATTTACAAAGGGAACTACAATAGCAAGAAAAATAAGCAAATGGAAGAAACTATTATCCTATGCCCAATATGGTGAACGGATTAAGCCACCAGCCATGCAGATTGAAGGGAAGAGTAATGTGCTTCGCCTTCATCCACATATAGGAGATGGCCTTAATCCTCTCCACCACCTGAAAAACGGGGCTTTATTTGCCTGTAAATACCTATTATTATATTCCTTCCAGATTTCCCAGACAGTTGCAAACAATATAACCTGTAAAATTGAGCGCCGCTTCCTGCCGAGGCCACCACTAAAGCCAAACTGATGAAAATGATTAGGTACATAGAGAGGGTTGGTCACTAAGACCCCAATCCAATTGTAGATCAAGTGCCAAACAGAACCAAAAGTAGTACAGTGCAAAAATAAATGAGAAGATGATTCGACACAGTCACATCCTGCCACATACGTCCTGGAATCATGAGGAATGACACCTCGTCGGAGAAGGTTATCCTTAGTAGGCAATCTATCCCGAAACAAACGCCAAGCAAAGATCACCACCTTGAGAGGCACATCCTTGTGCCAGATAGAAGAAAAATCAACTAATGACGCAACCTGCGGTTGTATAGTGAGAAAATTATACAAGTTACGAACTGTAAAGGAATGAGAGTTCTCCAAAGTCCAAAGCCATTTGTCCTCCCTATTGACCTGCAAAGTAACATTAGCAAGCAATAATATGATTTCCCCCACCAACTTCTCCTCTCATGCGAACAACCTCCGCCTCCACCTCCACGCCTCTCCAC
>Ga0228711_1008400_pt1 | contig 14492 bp, 11 predicted proteins | sample MedpolnodulmetaG_2_FD_177996 | JGI IMG/M metagenome (GOLD analysis project Ga0228711, IMG submission 177996) | Root nodule microbial communities from Medicago polymorpha collected in Santa Monica, California, United States - brown nodules | ecosystem: Host-associated > Plants > Roots > Nodule...
TGGAAATGTTTTCCCCGAAAGTTATGCAATGAATTGTTACTTTCATGTGCAAGCAAATGTTAAACAAAGGTGCATCTTAGATTGTAAATATCCTTTGGGAAAAAAGGATGGGAAAGAGGTGAAACCTGGCGATGTTGTCAAGAAGATAACGAAGGCATGGAAAGCTATGATTGAATCACCCACTCAAGAGTTATATGCAAATGCATTAGTGGAGTTCCAAGATGTTTGTAGTGATTTTCCCACTTTTCTTAAAGTATGCCATGACCACCTTGAATGAAGTGAAGGAGAAAATAGTGAGGGCGTGGACAGACAATGTGTTGCATCTTGGTTGCAGAACCACCAACAGGGTAGAATCGGCTCATGCTTTAGTAAAGAAATATTTAGACAATAGTGTGGGTGATTTGGGTACTTGTTGGGAGAAAATACATGACATGTTGGTGCTTCAGTTCATTGCGATACAAACAACATTTGGTCAGAGTGTTACTGTATTGCAACATAGATTCAAAGATGTCACTTTGTACTACGGTTTAGGTGGTCATGTGTCTAGATTTGCTTTGGACAACATTGCTTTGGAAGAGTCACGTTGTAGGGGAACATTGAGCATGGACAAAGAAATTTGTGGTTGTGTTCAAAGGACCTCTTACGGGCTTCCATGTGCATGCGAAATTGCTACTGAAATCCTTGAAGACAAGCCAATCACCATCATTGGCATAAGTTACGTATGGGCGAAGAAAGTAATGACCATGGTTTTTCTGTCAATGAAGAGTGGAACGATATTCAACAACGTCTCAAGAAAGTCCCATACGAAATGAAGTTTGAAATCAAAGAGGTTTTGCGGCAGTTGACATTTCCTGAAACCACCATGATGTCTCCACCACCACGAAAGGTACCAACCAAGGGAGACAAGAAAAAAGTGGACATTGCGAGGTCTAAAGGAAAAATTACATTGACTAGTCGAATCCCTTCTTCGTAGGAGGTTGTTAATTCCCAAAACCGATAGTCAACCGTCACCATCACCAACAATTTCATCATTTAAAAGAAAAAGAGGTGTTCGTCTTGGTAAAACATCACTTTCCCCACTTCCACCACCTTCTCGGTATCCAAAGCCTATAGTTATTCCGGTTATGAGGCCTATTGATTATATGTCACGCTTCATGCTTCCATTTATTGAAAAAGTGGTGGATGTTATAAACGATGAACATTGTGGATTTCGGGCTATAGCCAAGTTCATGGGATTGACCGAACAAAGTCATATCATGATTCGTAGACATCTTATTCAAGAGTTGAAAGATCATAGAGATGATTATGTTGAAGTATATGCGGGTGAGGATCGTTATAACTACATTTTAAATGGCTTACATCCTCCCACAAATATGAAAGGTTGTGCACATCTTGTTGATAAGTGGTTGACTTTTTCGGACATAGGACACATTGTTGCTAATTATTACAAAAGGTGTGTGTTCGTATTGACAAATCTTAAAATTGGAAAATCGAAATCTTTTTTCCCACTAAGAGGGTCACCACCGCCGGGTAAGCAAAAAACTCCCATCATGTGCCTTGGGGTAATTCCGAATCATTTCATGCTTATTTTTTGAAGGATGGTTGTCCACTACCTCCATCATCTACGGAGTGGCACAATCACAAGAATGAAGATGCGCTGACTTGGGAAGATGAGTATTTGGATCAACATGAGTTGTTCTGAAAGCTCATGATTATTGAAAGTGGAAACAAACTGCTGCAACCACAAAAGGAGTCAAACAAAGCGGCGCCTATTTTGTTGGACACTCCCGAAAAACCAAAACAACAATTTGAAGTTATTGCGGAAGATGAGGAAGATTCTATTTCACATGATCTTCCCCAGTCACTTGGTCTTTAATGAGTGATTTTTTTGTCGGTGTTAGTCCTTTTTTTTTGTAGAAATTACACCAACGTGTATTTTGGGGTTGAAATTGTAACGCCAATTTTTTGTGGCCAATATATAAGTAACATTATGTAATTTATATAAATATATGATAATATGAATTTTATGTGGTGAAACTAGTGCATACTTATTTCTTCCTTGTTAATGTTTATGCATTTTATATACATTTTATTGATTATTGCGTTTCGTTTAATTACATCCTAATGTATGATTTTTTCCATAAAGCTTTTGTGAAGTGAAACATGTCTGAGGTTACAAAAATTGAAGACCGTGTTAGGTACTCCACTTTTAAAAAGACAATTAAGGTTATGATAACGCCGACTGACTCTCTTGATGATTTGAAGACACAACTTAGCACATATTTTGAGCATCTTAGTGAAAATCAATATACACGTCACTTATTTGGTCAGATGCCATGCATAGACCTAGGAGAAGATAGAGATGAATACGCATGGAAAACGGCAAGCTATATGCCTTGGCTTATTCGCGACGACAGCGACGTCGTATTTATGTTTCGGAATATGGTGGAAAATAATATATTATATATGTATGTTCTTTCCATATGCAATTGCGTTGAATGTGTTGTTTAATTATGGACACTATGTAACGTTTTGATGAATTTCAAACTTTTGTGTACTTTGAACCAAATGTCGGTTTGTTTTAATTATGGACAATTGTAAAAGATAATTTATTTTTCTTATTTATGACTGAGTACAAATGTTGTACGACTAATATTGCCTTTGGAAATGCTCTGGATGAATTACAGGTAAAAACTGGCCGAAAAATGGCTAGGTTGAGTTATGCAGAACCCATTGTCTGCATAATTGATTTCCTCGACAGTTAACTGCCGATGGAACCGGCTGCAGTTAACTGCCGATGTTTTATTCGGCAGTTAACTGCAAACGGTTTTGGAAATCCTCGGCAGTTACCGAGGGACATTTTCGTATTTTATACATGTTTCTCAGCCTAACAAGATGTGTCAACAGCAATTTTCAAACATAGTTTCTACCCAAACGTGATTTTCCACCGTGATTCTACAAGTTCCAACGCCATACCAAACACAACATAAAGCTTATTAAGCTTTCAGTTTGTTAAAAATGAATTATTTGAAAAGGAAAATTTAATATTGACTCCATAAAACATGGCTGGAAACTAGAAAATCCACATGAAGGTCAAAGTGTATTTGCAATAAGAAAGTCATAATATTGCACACATAAGCTTAAAAGTGATGCCTCAGTTTTGGCAGAAGCATTCACTTTCTCCTCAAGTCTTTCTACTAACTGATCAAGCTCAGATAAACTTGATACTTTATTAAGAGCACCGTGCTTGATTAACTTTTCCTTGCTATATCGATCATATTACATTTAAACAGATGGTACATAATTTCAGAATATTGTAGTAAAATTTGTATCATGTATGTGGATGGAAGATATTTTATTTATTTTTTACTAATGTATGCCTTTATCCTAGCGTTTGTAGCTACAAGTTCATAGTTTTTTCCTCAAAAAAACGCTCATAGCTTTTTACCTACCTACACTTGAATGAAATACCTTGTGTATACACTAAATCATGTCACATAGATATTTATGGATATACTTTAGGAATCACTATAATAAAATGATATTTTGTGTGATTTGATTGAATACGTGTGTGAGATAAACTACACTACGAGTGCATAAAAATTAATCTTTAAAATTTTTATAATAAATTTCTTATATAATCATCATACATCAATAGTGTAAAAGATTGTACACGGTCAGCAAATTACAACCAATTATATGTGTAATTTTTAAAATAGATACGAGTAAAATCAAACGTAATCAATGATCTATAAGTTATTATCAATTGACGGTGTAAAAATTATTTACACCAACAATGTATAAATTAAATTCATTAAAAAAAATTCATATCATTAAACATAAGATTAATTTCTATGCACTACGTTATAATCATTTTTACATATGTATCTAATCATATTGACGCATCTTGATCAAGTTACTCTTTTTTTGAAGCCTATTTCTTAATACCTCTACTAATATTTAATTAATACGACTGGATGCATGTGTAAAAATATTTTATACTACCGGTCTATACGAATTAAATCCGAAATTTATTAGTTGTTTTTCAATTTAAAAAAATCACAAACTAGAGAATTGCAAAGTTATCTATGGTTAAAGACATAGGCTTTGTTTTGGAGTTTGGAGGGGAGGAGAGAGTTTAAGAAAAAAAGGAAGGAGTAAGTGGAAGAAATAAAAGACGTTGACATGAGAGGGCTTTGGGGAGTTAATTTTTTATTCATAGTACCAAATGGGGAACTCAAAAATTGTACTAGAGGAGGATTTTGGAGGGATTATATGAAATTTTCAAATTAAATCTATGTTGTTATAATATTCTTAAAAATAAAAATATATTAAGCATAAGTATTAATTTTTCATTCTCTAAAAAATTGTTCTTTTAAAAAATATGAAATATTTCTCCATTTTCCTATATATTTGTCACCCCAAAGCCCTCTTTTCCCCTCCCCTTCAAAATCTCAAACAAAGTCGTAAGAGTTTAGAGGAGAGGGGAATGGAAAATTTTGAGGGCCGGAAAATATGAGAGAAAATTGAATATTTTTCCTCACATTTTTTGCATGTTTAATTCTAATTCTCGGGTGTAATGTTTTTTCGTGTTTTTTTTTTCCTTTTCTGTTTTTGTATCTTTGAGGACTTTTTCTATTGTTGAAATTGGTACAAACATTTAGATAAATGAAACAATGAAGTAGTGTTTATTGATAACTTCGCTACCACTCATCTAGTACTTGTGCTTGTTGTTTGGAAGCTTGAGACCTTATTGATATTTTAAGTTAATTGGTAATCATTACAAGTTAATTAATTGTTGTAGCTAATATAATCGAAATTATTGGACGATTTTCTAAATTTTATGTAGTCTTAGTGTTTATTGTTGTAATATGTTAGATCATAATGAAGTCTCTCAAAAGTGTGAAGGGACTTAACTAATTCTAGATTATGGAGTGAACCCGTGTATTTTTACTTAATTGTATTGTTTATCTCTTCCCATAATCAACTCTTTACATCTGTGTGCGGTATCTCCATCTATCTATTCATAAAAAACATAACACCTTCATTAGTTACATAGTTAGTTAATTAGTTAGTTGAGTTTCTTACTTAACTAACAAATAACCAATATAAAGAGGCTGCAGTTACATTTTTTTCATTCACTAATAAGAATTGGTACAACAAAAATGCTTTCTCTCTTAGTTTCATCATTAATATATTTTTTCACCATTCTTTATACAAATTGTTTGCATGGTAAGAAACAATAGTTGTGCTAACAGAGCCCCCACCTCTCAAATCTATTTAATTCATTTTTTTAAGGAAATCTATTCAATTCATGTAATAGTAGAATAATCCTCACTTATTTGGAACAAAAATAATCCTCACTTACGTTTAAAGTGATTTTTACCGAAACCGTGCCAAAAGTGAGTATAGTGTATTACTAGCTCATCAATAAATAAATCAATGAATTCAACTCATAATAGATTGAATACCGTTTATTAAAAAAACAAACATGGATAGAAATCAAATACTAGGAGTTTCAAAAACAAGAAATTAAATAGAAGATACTTTCTCTCTAAAATAATGTCACTTAATTATGTTGAACCACATACTTTATTTTTTCATTTTTTTTAACTAAAATAAACGATATTCCTTTAATTTAAATTAATAGAGTACATAAGAACTTTGTACCAAAAAAAGAAAAAACATAAGAACTAATTAAAATTCAACAATATTAGTAAAAAAGAAAAGTATTAATCTGCAAAGCAAATTTACAATTCTCAAGTTAATAACATAAAATGAGAATATGCATACTATTAATACGATAAAATCAAAGTGACATGAAATATTCATGTCTTCATATCTGCAACGTTCAAAATATGATCATTTAATTGAACACAGACAGATTAAAGTTGATTTGTCAAGTCGAACCAAACGAACGACACATCAAAACAAGAAATCAACCAATGTCACACAAAGTCGACGAATAAAGCAACGCAACACTAAAACGACGAAACCACCAAATAAAAATTAAATTTATCTAAAAGCGTTATTTAGATTAAAATATAAAGGAAAAAAATAAAGAAGTGCAATTTTTAAACATGAATAAAGAAAATGAAAAGAGATCACCAAAGAGAAAAACTATAGCCACTTGTTAGAGAGGTAGAGTTCGTATAATTTATTTATTTTTTCACATTTTTTTTAATACTTTTTTATTTTATTGAAGGGAACTTTTTATTTATTTTTCATCCTATTCAACCAAATGTGAAAAAATCATATAAGGTTGCGTCAAAGCCAAAAAACATAGTAAAAGACCTAGAAAGACAAAAAAACCAGTCAAACAACACAAAATCCCCAACATACCCCTGATCCACATCAGCCATACATTAGGCGGGAAAAACCTGTAGGACATAACATATGTGGCGCCAAAACACAATCTAACCTTTTTTTAATAATAAAAAAACATTATTATTAAATAAAATAAAAATGTTTATTCTCTTTTCATGAGTTTCTGAGATTTCTCTGTTCTTATTCCCCCCTTTCCTTCATCCTAGGGTTTCTCAATTTCACACCCAAATTGCGATTCCTTGTCAAAATTCACCCAATTTTCGCTCTAATTAGGGTTTATTATCACTCGATCTGTGTGAATTAGGGTTCTTTCATGAGTCCTTCAGCTGAAACGGAGATGGAAGATACTAAGCCTTCTGTTGTCGAAAATGGTGACCAAGCACTGTCTCGTTTTTCCGAGTTTTCAAAGGTAAATACTTTTGTTTTAATTTTCATTTTTCGTTTTCTGGGTCAGTTTTTTTGATGTGAAATTAGTTAAATTGATGTTTTTTTTTGGTGTTTTGTGTTTTAATTATGTTTGAGCTGATACTGCTTGTGAATTATGTTTATAAAGTTGTGATCTTTAAGTTTTTTAGTTTATGGGGTTGGTTGGTGATTTGAAGAAGTGAAATGAAATTTGTTGTTTTTGTTTGTAAACCCTAAATTGAATTATTATTGAGAGATAAGAAGATGCATGTTAAAATATTTTGTTGATTAATCGATCGATCTTTGCGGAAAGATAGGTGTATCGATATTTTATTTGTGATTTGAGGCATTTTTTACATTTTGGTGTATGATAAAGTTGAGTTTTTTATTATTCTTTTTTACTTGGTTAAAGAAATCAGACATGTTTTGGTGATAGTATGTGATGGAGAAAACTTAGGGAGCAATTAATCATCATCCCTTCCAAGGTCATCAATTTAGCGGATCAGCAAACCCTTGCTAGGTCATTAATTTAGCGGAAATGAATGTATAAATTCAGAAAAGTTTTTCCGATTTATTGATCTGGCGTTTACAGTCGGTTAATGTGGTTGATAAACTGAGTGGTAGGGTGTTTTCACATAATGATTAATTGATCTGTATTGATCTGTCGGGAGTCTTTCTTTTAGAATCACTATTATTAATTGATCTGTTGTTTTCGGTTCTTTTATGTTATTAGGAGGGGAGTTTGACATCGGTTACCTATTCATTATTAATTTGTTCCATAAAGAGTTTATGGTACAAATTAATAGCTGCGAGTAGCATCACTAATTGCATCAGTTGTTTGAAACATGAAACTCTTAGCTTATTTTAAATAACGGATGGATTACGAAGGAAAGTCACGTTGCCCATTAAGCGTTGGCTATCCCTTCGCACCTCAGCCCCTTCATTCTCTGGCCAAGTCCTGTCATTAAGCCTCATGTCTTTAGAAGCTTGCATTATTTTCGCTCAACTCACTCCATTTACTTGCCATACCTTCTCATTATGTCTAAGCTCTGCTGTATCCTCTGTTCCACAACATTTTCTTTATGTGTATGCCAGACACCAAATAGAATAATTGTACATGTATGGTTATTACTTGTGTTTAGACAGATGTAATGAGTTTTAAACTGAGGTTTTTTATTCATTAAATTAGACATTGATTGGCTCTGTTTAAATGATAGTCTTTTAGACAGATGGTGAAGATAAAGAATAATGACTTAAAAATGTGATTGTGCCCTTATTTATACTATCTAAAGATTCCAAATCCTAATTAAATAGGGAAACAAATTATGATAATTTTCAAGTAAAATGGGAAAGTAATCTTGAGAGACACTGCAAGATAAGAAGATAATCCTACGAGATAATATAATATTTTTGTGACAGGATAATTTTTATATATTCTAACTTTCTCTCTTTTGTTGCAGATTGAGCTAGCATTGGATGAGAAAAGCTGTAAAGAAGCAATGGATCTGTTTGGAGAAACCAAACATCTTCTCATGGCAAATGTTTCGTCAATGGGAAATGGAACGGTACGTATGTGCATAACTCTCTAGTATGAAATCCATTTTTTATTGAAGTTTTTATTTGAATTCATGAGGTTTATAAATCTTTTCAGACAGAAGAAGCAGAGCGGTACTGGTTTGCTTTTATTTTATACTCTATCAAGAGGCTGACTCAGAAAAATGAGGAGAGTGAAAAAGAAGAGATTGAGAATACTGGTCTTACCTTGTGTCGAATATTGAGAGCAGCAAAGCTTAAGTATTTTTCTAACCTTTATCTACTATTAGAGTTTGTAGTTTGGTCTTTTACTAACTGTTATGTTTATCTTGTATTGAACAGCATTGCAGATTTTTTTAAAGAACTTCCTCAGTTTGTTGTCAAAGCTGGTCCAATTTTAAGCAATCGATTCGGCTCTGATTGGGAAAACAAGCTTGAGGTGACTAGTCTAAGAATCACGATTGTATTTTTGCCAAGTTAATTGTGATTATATACTTTTAAATCCTTCAAATCAGTTATATACTTAGCTATCTTTTATGTTGCTATGTTTATATCAGGCGAAAGAGATGCATGCTAACACTATTCACTTGAAGATTCTTAGCAAGTGAGTAGCCCAGTATTTTTTTTTTTGTTGCAGTATAAGGTTGTTTGCTTTGATTATAGTTTGCTTTACATCTTACGACTTTGATGGTGCCAGGTATTATAAGCGTGTATTTGAAGAGTTCTTCGTGTCAACTGATGCAAATGTTGAAAACAAGTCATCTGTTACCAACCGTGTATCTGAGTGCCATCGTTTTGGATGGTTACTTTTCTTGGCGCTCCGTGTACATGCTTTCAGCCGTTTTAAAGACTTGGTGACTTGCACCAATGGTTTAATTTCTATCATGGTCAGTTAGATTCTTTTGCAGTCTTTTAGTCTTTTTCACTAATGGAATATACATGAAGTGGTTTCATATCTTTTTTCTTTTCACATAAAAATTAGGATAAATTCAGTTATTGGAGTCTGTTTCACTGCTGAAACTTGGAACACATGAAAATAATTGTTTGAGCATTTTGATATTTTTAATGTACATTGATAAATTCAATTATTCCATTATTTCTGGTTGTAATACTTTTGAGGTGAAGGAAACAATTTCTTATTGTTCTTGGTGTATCTGTTACAGGCTATCCTAATTATTCATGTTCCGGCTCGTTTTCGGAATTTCAACATTCACGACTCTGCACGCTTTGGTAATTTCTTTGTTACCCGTTCCTGCATTTTGATTATACTGTTATTGTTCTGTATCTTAGGGACATGGTATTTGCACACATACACATTTAATTATAATTATAAGGTATTTCAGTGGTGGGCTTAAATGTGGATTAATTTTAATTTAAGTCCATTCAAAATTTCTTGCAGTTAAGAAAAGCAGTAAAGGTGTGGACCTCCTTGCTTCACTTTGCAACATATATAACACTTCAGAAGATGAGTTGAGGAAAACCATGGAGCAAGCCAATAATTTAGTAGCAGATATATTGAAGAAGACACCCTGTTTGGCATCTGAATGCGAAACTGAAAACCTAGAGGATTTTGATAAAGGTTTATTTTCCTTTGGCCTTTTATCATTTTATGCATCAGGATTCCAATATATGATGTCTTTAACTGGTGTTTGTTATTGCACTTTGTAGATGGGTTGACCTATTTTAAAGATCTCATGGAGGAATCATCTCTGGCATCTAGTTTGAATATCTTAGAAAATGATTATGATCAAATGACTCGCAACAAGGGTGAACTGGATGAAAGGTTATTCATTAATGAGGATGACAGCCTGCTAGCTTCAGGAAGTTTGTCTGGAGGTTCTTCAGTTTCAGCAGGAGGTGTAAAGGTATGTCTAATGAAAAATTCGTTCTTAATTTCTTGTTCCGTCTTGTGAAGATAATACCTAAAATAATCTATTAATTGTGTTCTGTAGAGGAAATATGATTTGATGATGTCACCTGCCAAGACCATTATAAGTCCGCTTTCACCCCAGCGCTCTCCTGCATCCCATGCTAATGGCATTCCAGGTAGCGCAAATTCAAAGATTGCTGCCACCCCTGTAAGCACAGCAATGACTACTGCAAAGTGGCTTCGAACTGTCATTTCTCCACTTCCATCAAAGCCGTCACAAGAGCTGGAGCGATTCTTGACTTCATGCGACAGAGATATTACAAGTGAGGTAGTACGCAGAGCACAGATTATATTGCAAGCTATATTTCCTAGTAGTCCCCTTGGCGACCGATGTGTAACTGGTAGCCTGCAAAGTGCTAATCTCATGGACAATATATGGGCCGAACAACGAAGATTAGAAGCCATGAAGTTATACTATAGGTTGTTGGCAACAATGTGCCGAGCAGAAGCTCAAATACTTGGCAACAATTTAACCTCACTGCTCACTAATGAGAGGTTCCATAGGTGTATGCTTGCATGTTCTGCAGAATTAGTCCTGGCTACTCACAAGACTGTGACAATGTTGTTTCCTGCTGTACTGGAGAGGACTGGAATAACAGCTTTTGATCTTAGCAAGGTGATAGAAAGTTTCATTAGATATGAAGAATCTCTCCCAAGAGAATTGAGGCGACATCTTAATTCATTGGAGGAACGACTTTTGGAGAGCTTGGTATGGGAAAAAGGTTCTTCGATGTATAATTCATTAGCAGTCGCTAGACCTGCCCTTTCTGCAGAAATCAATCGGCTTGGTATGTTAGCTGAACCAATGCCATCATTAGATGAAATCGCAATGCATATTAACTTCTCTTGTGGAGGATTACCTCCTGTGCCTTCCTTGCCTAAGCCTGAGACTTTGCCTGGTAAATGATTCTCTTTTATAATTTTAAAAATTTAAGCCATGTTTTCCCTGTTTTCACATAATTTTTCGTAATTCTGTGGAGTCGTTGTCACTGTTATCTATAATGACGCATGCATAATTTCCTTCATCCTTTATACACATCTCTCCCACAAATAGCACACGTTGAAAGACACATTTCTCACCTTCAGTAACACATCTATCAACTAATTGATTTCAGCTCAAAATGGGGATATGAGATCACCAAAGCGGCTCTGTACAGAGAATCGAAATGTTTTAGTGGAACGAAATTCTTTTACTTCACCTGTGAAAGATCGGCTTCTTCACTTAAGCAACCTTAAATCAAAACTACTACCACCTCCTTTGCAATCAGCATTTGCCAGGTATAAGTCTGATGAGTCTTGAAGCAACATTCTTTGTAAATTTGCTTTATTTCAATTTTTCACCACTTTAATGTTGGTGCATTTGGTTACTGTGCTAAATGTTTATATGCCATTCCTTGCAGTCCAACAAAGCCAAATCCAGGAGGTGGAGGAGAAACATGCGCAGAAACTGGGATCAGCGTCTTTTTTAGCAAGGTATTGAGCCTTGAGAGTTCTGTTTTACCCATTTGGTTGTAAAATTCGACTTGCAAGCTATATGTGACGTAGTCTTCTGTAAGGGTTCATTTGATAACTTTCTAGACTCTGGAATTGGGTGGGCTCAAATGAAACACTTTTGGTGTGAAACTGTATTACCTATTTGTTCAATGGGGAAAGACATTGATCTGTTATACCCAATGTTATTTCATGAACTATTGTTTGTGTTTGTCTTTCATGTTTAGAATGTAAGTTTTTTTAGGAATTGGATGGTTACATTACATCACACTTCCTTGAGTAATTTTATGCTGATGGCTAGCTCTTCTGATTTATGTTTATTTAATTTAATAGTTAAATATTTTGTTTCTTCACTAAGTCATTTTAAACATTAAATTTTCTGTTACCCATGTTTTCTAGATTGTTAAGTTGGGAGCGGTCAGAATAAGCGGAATGGTTGAAAGGCTACAATTATCTCAGCAGATAAGGGAGAATGTATACTCTCTTTTCCAGCGAATCCTAAATCAATGGACATCTCTCTTCTTCAACCGTCATATTGACCAAATCATTTTGTGTTGCTTCTATGGAGTAGCAAAGGTTTCTCTTAAATTTTAGAAACTTGACTGTTATATGCTTTGATTACTTTTTTCTCATTCTATTCTGTTTTGCAGATTTCACAACTGAACCTAACTTTTAGGGAGATTATATACAACTACAGAAAGCAACCACAATGCAAGCCACAGGTTTTTCGTAGTGTATTTGTTGACTGGTCGTCGGCACGCCGTAACGGGGGATCTAGACATAGAACAGGACAGGAGCACATCGATATCATTTCATTTTACAACGAAGTTTTCATTCCCTCTGTAAAGCCACTTCTGGTTGAACTTGGCCCTGGTGGAGCAACTGTGAGAAGTGATCAAGTACCTGAAGCTAACAACAAAAATGACGGTACTTGCTTATTCCCCAAGTTACTTTCAATTACATACCTGCTAAGTAGTCCAGTATCCGTGACAAATTTGCTTTACTCTTTGCAGGCCATTTAGTTCAAAACCCGGGATCTCCTAGAATATCACCTTTCCCAAGCCTTCCTGACATGTCCCCTAAAAAAGTGTCTGCCGCACACAATGTGTATGTGTCTCCATTAAGGTCATCCAAGGTACTAATTTATTTGGACTATTTTGTTTGAGAAAGTGGGTGGGGGAAAGGAGGGTACTTTGGTTTGGTAATGACATGTACTCAGTCTTACTGCATAAAACCATCATCTAATTGAAATACAAAATTGTTCTTTTTTATATGGAGCATAATTTTATTCATTGGTTATGCATGTGCAACAGATGGATGCTCTAATTTCACATAGCTCCAAAAGCTACTATGCATGTGTTGGGGAGAGCACTCATGCTTATCAGAGCCCTTCAAAAGACCTGACTGCCATAAACAATCGGTTAAACAGGTATGCTACTCTTTCTGTCTTGATTTTTGAATTGTACTTATGCTAACAAATTGTGTCCTTATTTTATTCTGTTTAAATTTTTCAGCAACCGGAAAGTAAGAGGACCCCTCAAGTTTGATGACATTGATGTGGGCTTGGTTAGTGACTCTATGGTTGCAAACAGTCTCTATCTGCAGAATGGAAGTTCTGCGTCATCATCGGGTGCACCATTGAAGTCTGAGCAACCTGACTCTTAAATTGAATGATGTGTACATTCTACTTGTCTCTTTTCTGATACTGAGTTCATACTAGGTGTTGGTGGTTTTTGAGACAAGGGGCTATGTACGAGCGGTGGGATTGTAGAATGCCGCCTCTAACCCTTTGTACTTTTGGTGTATTGTTAGTTTTTTAGTGCAAATTGTAGGTCTTACTTTCAAATAGTTAAACAATAAAATGTTTTCCTTTGCTAGATTAAACACAATCTTTCTCATTTTTAAAAGGAAACTAAACTCAGAATAATGCTGAGAAATAAGATATGTTTACAACTCATAACCATGTTTTCATTGATTATACGTGTTGGAATTTTAAGTTGCGAAAAATCTGTCTCTATTTTTCGAGCCTGAAAGTCTAAGTAACATTAAAATTACACTAATTATTAGCCGTTGATTTGGTTATGATCTAGTGGCTACGATATAACCACTTTAAGTACTAATGTGCCATTCCAACTCCTTTCTCGTTGAAAACTCAACCGGGCGCTTCTTTAATGAAAATCTTGTGTCCATGCCAGAGAAAATCCAAATCAAATATGGCTGGAACCTCCTTTCTTTACGTGCAGTTGCAATCATGCTCGAATTTCATCAATCCTTGAAAGTTGAAACACGTCTCAGTTATCTGTCGGAACTTTCATCAATCTTCTCTTTTTTTGGATGGGATTCACCAATCTTTTTATTTTGTTTTCACTTTTCTTTTTATATTAATTTACCAAAAACAAAGAAACCTTTCTTTGCCACGATCTAACCGCCGGAAACGCTATTTGCATGATCCGCCCCAAGTATGTTGCTCATAAGTTGTTCGGTGAAACGCAACACTGCTTCGACATTGTTGACATCTTAAACGCAGTATCACTGGTTATATTTTTCTATTTTATTAAGGTATAACACTAGTTATGTCATGAGAACAATGTTTCTATTTCTTGCTTTTGCTTTCTGTTTTTGTTTTTGAAAAGAATAGTCGTTTATTGGTTTGGAGCAGATACCTATTGTATCAATTATTTTAGGCATATAATTACTGTTATTACTGCTATTACATGGTTGGACTGACACCCGACATCACCTATAGATTCTTTTGGTGGGGTAAGTTAGATTAATCTCTCTCTCTCTCTGTTTTTTTTTTCCTTAA
>Ga0228711_1008403_pt1 | contig 14491 bp, 7 predicted proteins | sample MedpolnodulmetaG_2_FD_177996 | JGI IMG/M metagenome (GOLD analysis project Ga0228711, IMG submission 177996) | Root nodule microbial communities from Medicago polymorpha collected in Santa Monica, California, United States - brown nodules | ecosystem: Host-associated > Plants > Roots > Nodule...
AGAAGGGAGAAGGAAAAAAAAAAAAAGTGGTGTGATAATTGAGAATCCAAGGAAAAACAGAACTAAAAAAGAAAAAGCTAAAGTTTGATTCTCCTTTGTACTTTATAAAGAAAAAGCATTCTTTAACAAAAGTGGACTGTATTCTCCTAATTTTAAAAAGATCAGCAACATAAATCATTGGTGTTGATTTCTCATTTTTGCCACCATACATATCTGGTCAGTGAATACTGCAGAAAAAGTCATCTTGAAGTACTCAAGATTATTTGATGAACCAAATTTATTAGACACATAATTAAACAAAGGATAGTTATTAAAGGGATACTGCATTAAACAACTCAAAGCAATCATATAACCAGCATTTCATCAAAGACAACTTGTTGGTTATTTATTCCATTGAAAGCAAGCAACAAAAAAAGATTTATCTATCATCCAAATAAGATAATTCATTTAAAGTTACAAGGCCACGACATATAAATGCGCGCACACAGAGATAAAAACTTCATAGGGATCAGGATCCAAGACTAACTATAGTGACTTAGAGCTGTGAACAAAAGAGGTAAATGTTCAAGTTAGGGACTGGTAGTAATCAAATTGAAAATTTGATGGCAGTGAGATATTTACCTTGGTAAGAAATTCACCTTTGGAATACCAAGAACACATCATAGAGTGAAGCATCACATCACAAAAAAGAGCAAGGAGATATCATTGTGGTGAAGAATAAAGCAAGTTTCAAAAAGCACAATTATCTACCATCTTCACGTATAAAGTGTCATAGGACATTAGGACTTAACTTTAGTGCATTGAACACTTGTATGACTTGAAAAACAATATCAATAAGAGTAAGGCAGGTTTCTATAACTGAACCGTTGGAGTTGGTGGCTAAATAATTCACTCAGAAAAAAGAATCATTTTTAACTATAATGACAGCAATAATAAAGAGGGAGTTTAACATCAAAGTATTTTATCTAACTAGCTGGTACCACTGCATAAATGTCCATCTCTCATGCTATTGAAAATAGTCAGGCATAAAAGGAAAGAACAGTGCATGGATCTAATCTAATAGTAGGAAAAGAAGTACCAAGAGTACAGGCGCATGAATGAGGATTAATTTGATGACATGTCAATGAGGGACCAACCAAACCAACCCATTGTCACCCCAAGATTATTGCACTCAACAAGACTGAAGCTTTAACTCTTTTATAGTAAAACTATAACTGTTTGGTGAGTGAGTCATATATAGGTCTGTCAGAACTTACATGAAAAACTGTCCTAGTGGTTATGATGGAGCCGGAAACTTTCATGAAAGAGTGAGTAATTACAATTACAGATTCAAAAAGAGGACAATAATTGTGTGTTGATTTCATATGTTACATCAAAATTCATCACAATGGTCCCCCCATGAGGATTAAAACCAAGAGGCCAACGCAACATTGTAATCACATTGTACACACCGACTTGTATTCATATCTTGTAGACCATATATAGTCTGTTATTTATGAAAGACTAGTTTAGCTAAAATGTCAAGGCAGACCTATTTATGTTGACTAGCTATCACTATCATATATCAACATATTCAACACATATCACATAGTCCATTGGTTAAATATTTTGAAGCCTACTTAGTTGTCATCTTCCTAACTGTTAGCCGGTGATTTTTTGTCTTAACCCTCTGGTTTTTAGAAGAAATGAATCCCAATAATCCCGAGTTCAATCGAGGTAAATAAAGTCTAATCATGAATTGTTCCGTTAAAATTTAAACTTGGATACTTCCGATTGATTTAGTTATTATGGTTTGACTAGAGAGGAATAAATAAGAAGACAAGGTCATGAACAGGTGTGTTGAATAGAATCTGAACACTTAAAATTGGCACATATTGGCTAGGTTTGTCAGAGAAACTAAACCATAATGGGGCCAGCCTTATAATGAGTTATTCATATAAGCACGAAGAAGGTAGTTGGCTGTTACAGAACCACTTGAAATCCTTTCTCCCTTCCTCACTATGTCATCGCTATTGGACATATAATATAGGTAGGCTGTCACATATATTTCATCATGTCTACATTAACCATCATTAACACTGTCTCGATTTGGATTTTGTAAATAGAACATTAGTTTCACATTGTTAGCCTCTGTTTGTTACAGCGGTGGATCAGGCCTGTACCCACGTTTTGGCAAAAGCTACAATTTTAAGCTTCCCAAAAATCACGGTAGGTTGGCATTGGGAAGTGATATTTATGCTCCCACCACCATACCAAACAGGCACTTAGTGATTATATGTTACATAGAGTTGTTTTCCTCTTGCCTATATTCCATGAAAAAGGATGGCCTCTCAAAAATTTGATTTCAGTATGAGACACGTGTGCAAGTGAGATGATTAAACCAAGTTAGCTGACAATTTTCATTTTATATATGCGACAGAAAAAATAAGTTTTTGACCCAAAAAAACAAGACTTTATCCAATCAGTCCTTGACATTGGGCATTCGCCCATGATTATTATTTCTTGCTACTTAACCACATCATAGACAAGGATTATACACTCAGGACAAGACAACATCAAAACCAACAAACACTGAGTCCATTCCGATGTATGTCGATGTCTGTCAACTTTATTTTATCAGTTTTGGTTCAGATAAACTCAGAAACTTGTGTTACAACAAGGTATGTAAGCCTTGGCAAAAACTCAAATCGGTACAAAATTAATGTGTTCTAAAAAAAAAAGCCTGTAGTTAACAAGAGAAGAAACAGGAAGAGAAACATCATCAATGATCATTGCTTGGTACCACTATTTTCAACCTTCTCAACTTCTTCTCGATGCTTTCGTTCAACCTCCTGACGCTCTCTTTCGGCATCCTCCTCATCCTCAATCTCATCAAGATCATCAAATTCTTTGGTTGCTGCCATTGCTTTCACCACAGGGTCTCTTAGATCAGATATCAGTCCCCCACCAACCGTGTACTCTTTTTCATTTCCAATCAGATACAAACGCTGGTCTGGGCCAGAAGCCATGGGAACATCAACGGCTAGCAGCTTCATATCATACTGCATATGAAGATAACAGCAAAAGCCAAGTAAGCAAACCTTGAAGCATGAATTTCCCCTCTGCATTGTACATTTCTTTTTCTTCTAGGGAATCATTTTTGCTAATATTTGACACAATAATTATTCTTGCATTATATATTTCTTTCCTATGTTCTAACTTATATCACACACACAGAGGAAGAGAGGAGGAGGCAAATACACGGAATTTGGAGGATAAGGATGTTAGAACTGGTATCTATGGAAACAGAATTATAAGTAAGAATCCTACCACAATATTGAAACAGCAGAAGACTAAATTTATTTATGTCAATAATCCACACCAGTACAATATGGAAAGCTTAGAATGACAAGAATCGGTAAGTGCATGTCCCTCCAAGAATTCCAGAGTCTCGGATCTCTCCTTCCCTATCATTATTCCAAATTAACCAACTTCCCTCCCTTTTCTATAACTTCCTACTTATTGCAATTCATAAAACACAGAACTGTCGCATATAATAAAAACTGCACACATAATTGTTCCTTAATGAGAGGCCTAACAAATGAATCCTCCTTAATAATAATTACCACCAAAGCCTATTCCTACAAACACGACCCAAAAGGTGGGATCAGCTAGTTAGATAAAACAACCAAAGAATTCCCTTCTCAAAATCAGTTCAACGTCATATCTAGGAACACAAGAGAATTGAGATGGAGGAAAAACATAAACAATAAAAGAATAGGAAGTGTATTATTGATAAACTAAAAAAAAAGGAAGAATAACAGTCTTTTCAAAGGGTTCTCCTTTCATTCACAATATCAAATGTACAGAATTATATTTGCTATCCTTCTTTCTCCATACATGACTTCCCTCTAATTAACCAACTACCCTAACTACTTCTACTCACTTTCATTAGTTTATCCAAACAATATACCATTTAACTCTAAATTTCACATAATAATGTTACCAGCAGTTATCTTTAATCTTCCTCTACCTCAATTTATTGGACAATGATATTCCTTAACAAACAAGGAAAATGAATGAGTAATTTAAATAGAATCAACAAATCCAAGTAGTTCAATCCCTCAGCAATATTATTAATATCAGCCTGGACCGACCGGAAAACCAGTTACATAACTGATCTGAGTCACTGTACGGGTCGAAAATGCTTGTGAATCGGTGAAAACTGGTTTGACTCGGTCAATTTTTTTGTGACAAGACTAGTTTAAAATTTTGTTTCTTTAATATTTGTACGAGTTTGCAATGTCTTTATACAATTGCAAACAAAATTATAAATTATTCCAATGAAATTACAAAATTTACTAATAATTATTAATTTTGTTAAGTGGTTTAATATTCTCTTAATTAATAATAATTACAAGTAATGTTCTATATTAGAACAATGAAGTTAAAATAAATTATGAACATCTACTGAAGCACAGTGTGAATTTTTAAAGCATGGTGTTAAATTTTATGATTTTTTTTTCAAGCGAGGAACTTTATTGTATGAATAAATGGGGTTCATGTGACTCACTAGTTTGACCAATGATCCGTTGACATAGTACCCTTACCAAGTCATTGTCCGGTGCGGTCCGAGATTTATAACATTGCCTCGTTGTATATGTCAAGGAAATGTTGTTAAACAAAATTATAAGATATAAATCATTGTGCTCCCAACCAACAATAGTTGGATTGTAACATGGTACCAAAAGCCTCAATGAACATATGGTGAAGAGTTTGCTCCCCCCCGGTATCTAAAATAAAAATGTGAACTTCAGCACAAGACCTTGTAGGCTTGGGCATTCTGTGTCCATGTTTCCAGTCCAAAGGTAACTTGTGCAAGCATCACATCATTGTCAGATCATGATATTAGGTATGTTACCATTTGGATACTTACATACATATATCTTGAGTTAGTAGGTTTATTATTCACCACTATTCCCGTTTGAATGCTTACTATACCTAGGGTTATGAAGTTTATTACCCGCAACTATTCCTAGACTAAACACAATCTGATGTTGTTGTTTTAAGAATTAGGAGGACATAATTCTGGAAAGGCGTATCATACGGATGAAGTAGGAAAAACCATTCACCAGATATGAATGCTTCCAACAAACCAAACTTTGGGCTAGCTAACAAATATCATGACATGGATAAAACAAGATGTACTTCAGTTTACAATATTAGTAGAATTTGACGCAGAATGGAAAGATGGCGCTGAAGCAGAATATAAGATACTACAAATTTCAGTTTAAGACAAATAAATTCTATCAGGCGATTATTTATATAAACAAGAGGGGACTTGATTTACCTTGCCCTGTTTTTTCTTGACTTCAACATTGACTAGACCCTTTCTCTCAGAACCTTTTATGGGGAAAATGAGAAAACAACGTTTGCTCCTAAGACTTGGCTTGATTTTCTTTAACGTAAGGCCACCCCCAGACATCACATAGGCTCTTAAATCAGTTCCTGTAAGGGGGGCACCCATAACTTCAAGAATCTGAGCAGATGTGTTAAGTCTTGTCATGGCCATTCTATAAACTTTATCAGGGTTGATCGTGTGCCTTGAGCGGATATACAAACCCTTAAAAGATGATAAAAATAAAATAATTAGACAACAATGCAGAATTCACTAACAACAGCAATCTGCATAGAACTCGAAAGAAAAATTCAAAATTTCCATCCCAATCTAAAAAAACATTATTGAGCTAGATATTATCACAGTTCACATAAATAGTCATACAGCCGGTTTGGATTGTCTTATTTGAACTAATCTACTAGCATAAGCACTTGTGAGACAATTTAAAAGAGCTTATGAAAACGGCTCATACATGCCCATGAGCTGATCTCTGCTCATATATGTAAACTCTAGGATAGATGATGAAAACAGCTTATATGAAAAGAATTTAACTTTATTTTATCTTTTGTTATAGAAATAGCTTATACATTATGTACAAGGGCATAATTAAGTTGTTTATCCAAACAGGGTCATAATATATAATAAGAACTAGTGTATAGCCTTATTAAGCTGTTTATCCCAACAGAATCATGATTCGCATAAAATGTCAAAGAGATGGTTTGGATTGTCATATTTGAACTAATCTACTGGCATAAACACTTGTGAGACTGTTTGGAAGAGCTTACAAAAACAGCCCATGACACATCCATAAGCTGTTTTCAGCTTATTTCCACAAGCTCTCTGAGATAGCTTATGAAAAACAGCTTATATAAAAACAATTTAACTTTATTTTATCTTTTGTTATAGAAATATATGAGTGCTAAACTAAGTTGTTTATCCAAATAGTGTCGTAACCTATGATCAGAACTAGTATATAGCATTGTTAAGTTGCTTATCCAAACAGGGTCATAATCTATAATCAAAACTAGTATATAGCATTATTATTGAGCTGTTTATCCAAACAGGATCATAATCAATAATTAGAACTAGTGTACAGGCTAATGCACATAAAATTTTGCATCCAATTATCCAAATTGGAAAGGAAGGAAAGGAACTTACAGTAAAAGCAACAATAGCAGCAGAAAGGGATAAGAAGCCATACTTAGCCATGCCTTCAGAAAGAACAACAAAAGTATTAGCAATACCAAACATAATCCTCCAAAGAATAGCACAAAGAACAACCCCAGCAGCACCAAACAGAAAAAGGTTATTCCTTTTGAAGAAAGCCTCAAGTTGCAAAACCATGGCCTCACGGTACCGCGTGAAAGCAGAGGTCACCGCCGCAGTAGGTTTCTCCAGAACCTTCTTGGCCTTGAAACCGAGGTTCAGTGGTGGCTTAGAAGAGAAGAATCTGAAAACACCGATACGACTGGGAGGGTGGAAAATTGGGGGTGAATGGAGGAAGGAAGAGAGGAGGGATTTAGGGTGCGGTGTGGGTAGTAATTTTGAAGAGTGGTGAAGTGGAGGAGGGGGTGCGGAAGTGAAAGGTTGGCGGAGGAAGAGTTGGTGGAGTTGGGTGATTCGCTGTGAACAACCACCGCATTTTGTTCTTGACATTTGCATTTCCGATCTGTGATAGAACTCGCCAGAGATTGAAATAACGGTCGGGTCGACCCGATCGGCACCGAAAATGATCTAATTGAACTGTGAATTGTGTGGCATTGTAGTGGTTGCGTTGCGCAGATTCCTTCTTTCTCTACAAGAAAATTGCATAGAAGTAGAACACAATAGAATAAAGTAACTCATTGCCTTTTATTTTATTTTTTTATCTTTGACCGCGGTTTTTTCTTATTACTACTGATAATTGATTTATAGAATTGATTTTAATTAGTCTATAAGTTCTAGTTCGACTAGTAAATGCCGGAATTACAAGGTCCGACGTTGTGACCTGGTTCCGAATTTAGAACCTCATAATTGTGTATGGGTTTAATTTCAGTGACTTACCGCTTCATCTAAGACAAAAAAAAATTGCTTTTATTTAAAAGGAAGTTTATAGGCAAATAATTTACATTTTTTAGAAGCTTTTTTATTTTTGAAATCACAAGCTAAAATAAATTCTACTTTTATCATAAGATTGATTCGCAAGAAAAAATCAATTTTAAATTATGATTATATCAATTTTTAAATGTACGTTGACTTCACGATAAATTTAAGAGAATCATAGTATATTAAACATAATATAATATCTGTAACAAAAAAAAAACAATATATATTATCAAACATGTATTAAGTCTTCACAATCACATATAACTATCTCAAAAGTAAATCAAAACACAAACTTATTTTATTTTTTAAGACTCATTGTTTGTATTTTGGATGGTCTTTTTAGTACATCTTATGCTAAAAAGGAACCACTACCGTTGTTAATATATTCTATTTTTTATTCTTAAAAAAAATTATTTTTTAAAATTTTTCAATTAAATCAACATATTGTTTTTCATTTTTTTTACAAAATATAATATTGTATTGTTTTCATTTTTAAAACTAAAACTTGTGTTAGAAGGTTAACAATTTTTATATAGAGAATGGTAATACTTTATTTAGCTAATTATTCTATTTGTTTTTATGAGTTAATTAAGTTTCTTTAACTTTTTCTCATTTTGTAACCAAAAAAAACTCTTTCTCTCTTTTTTCTTCCCAAACATTAGTAGTCGTCATTTTTCTTCTTCTTAATCTACTGAAAGAAGATGATTTAAGGTCAATTTTAACCTAAAATCACCTTTTTAAACGTGTTTCCTTCTTCTTCTTTTTTAGATAAACAATTGTTTTTCATACATTTTCTGTCTTTTTCGTTTGTTTTTATGATTTCGACGTCTCTAAACAAATCTGTTTTGGTTTTTCGTCTTTGTGTAATGAGCTTTTGATTTCTCGTCTGAGTCCAGCGATGTTTATTTGATTCAGGTTGAAACATTAGTTTTAAGCACGTGCAGATCTAAATAATGACTTTGGCGTCGTCAACGTTGCAGATATAAAAACATTGATATTCCAAAAACTTGAATATAATAAGTAATCTTACATATGTGTAAATAGACACGTGAGATTAAACTCATATCTCCATATCTACAACGTTGGCAAATATGAGATTAAACTCGTGTATCTATTTACCCATATGTAAGATTACTTATTTAAATACTTTAATATAAAATAAACATTGACATAAGCTTAAAGGTTTCAAAAATTTCAAACTCAGCCTAAAAATAACATTATACTTAGAATTCTTTTACTCCCTCCGTCCCATAATACATAACACAGTTGACCCTATTACGCATACCAATGCGTGATTTTGAGCTTAAATATCTTGAATAATATATTAGAAAAAATTATGAAAATTTTTTATTTTGAAAATACTCATCGAGACGAATCTAACGACATCTTATATGATATTATTTATCTTTGTATATTAGTAGAAAAATATGGTCAAAGTAAGTTAGGTCAAAATTGCATATTTTTAATCGGGTCATCTATAGCAGGACGGAGGGAGTATTTGATTTGGCTTAAGGTTGCAAAGTCTTGTCGGGCTTATCTTATTCTCACGCTATTTATGAGTAGAAAAATACTCCTTCCGTCCCTTAATACATGACACAGTTGACTCAATTACAAATATCAATGCATAATTTCGAGCTTAAATATTTTGAATAATATATTAGAAAAAATTATGAAAATTTGATATTTTGAAATTACTCATCGAGACGAATCTAACGACATCTTATATGATATTATTTTTCTTTGTATGGTCAAAGTAAGTTAGGTCAAAATTGCATATTTTCAAACGAGTCATCTATTGCAGGACAGAGGGAGTAACAAATTACAAGTTTATTTTTTTAATTTAAAGTAGATAAATGTTAACATGTGCCCATCACATATTAAGATATTACCTCTATTCCTTTTTAATTGTCACTCTTTGATATTTTACATAAAACAAGACAATCAATAATTATTATTACTTATGAAACAATAATTTATCTTTTTCCAATAATAGTCTCATTCATTTACCTGTAAGTAATTGTCAGCCTTTTTTTACTTTTGAGTTTTTTTTTAATTAATAGGTTTATATTTGTTCAAAGATTGTTTTAAATTAATGTAAGATATAGTACATTTGTAATATATTGTGAGATTAATGGGACCCATTATAAAAATTTTGCTCAGTAGTATGAATATTTGGAAAAATATAGTTAAGTGGTTTAAATAATTGAAAAATGTGAAGTAATATAATATATTGGGTGATGTCCATTTTATACCCATCCAATTGAGTGAGATGGATGTGGATGCTCTAATGACCCCGAATGGATGAAGAAAAAAATTGGTACGCAACACAACTATGTAATGATTCTCTCTCCTCAATAACTAATTGGTTGCACCATCAAAATTAATACTCCCTCATCCTTGTATGTAAGTCCCCTTTGCATTTTTTACATTTCTTAAGAAAAGTTGTCAGTGTAATTAATATGTTTGTTTTATGTGTTAATATTATCAAATTGTCATTTGTTTGTATGTGTATTAAATTTGACTTTTCATATTTCAAGACAAATTAGTAGTATTAATTAGGGGTATGTTTAGGAAGAAAAAAAAAGTAAATGCATCTAGTAATTTGAAAAGGGGTTCACATTTAGGGACAAAAATAAAGTAAAATGAGTGCTTAGATATAGAGACGGAGGGAGTAAGAAATAGATAAAAGTTGATCTCACTATCATATTTATGCGATTCTTTGCTTGTTCAAAAAAATATTTATGTGATTCTTTCTCTTTTCAATTTCATTTTATTTATTTTCAAAATTAACACATTAAAGTGCATATTAGTGGACCTAGTTAGAGACTCTTTTTTGTTCAGTATCATTTGAGTCATTAATTCCTTGACATGTACTTTTATTAAAAAATTATAAATACTGATGTGTATATGTGAGACTCTTTTTAGTTTACTATATGATTTATCTCTCTTCAATAACTAACATGTCTCACGATTAACATAAGCAATAAAGTAGATAAAAGTTGGTCTCGCCATCTCAATTTTTTTTATTTATTTTTTAAACGCACATATTAAAGTGCATATTAGTGAACGTATTTATAGACTCTTTTAGTTTATTAGCATTGGAATCAGTAACTAGTATTAATTTTTATTAAAAAATTATAAATAAATTATATGTATATGTGAGACACATTCAATGACTTTTTTAGTTTAATACCATTGTGAATGCTCTAGTATTAATGCCTTGCCAAGGAGAGATGATAATTTTTTTGAACAAATGGATCTTGGTTGGACCATACTGCTCTGGCGGTAGATGTGCAAGTTGATTTTTAGTTGCAAAGGATCACATCAGAGTTGATAAAAGACAATCTCACACCCCTCATTATACACTATAGCAAGACAGGTTACACTACAAGGAAAGTTGGTGCTTGCATCTAATTCGGTTTGGATTCCTAACCTGCTACATCATGATCATTCTATACTACAGCCCTTCTGGGATACAAAGAACGTATAGATTATAGAAGGCTGGCGCAATCACTGTATTGGTGAGGAATGAAGGATATAGTTACCAAGTTCGTGGCAAATTATGGCTGCATCACTGCCAAGTTTGTTACAACCTTTGCCTACTCATAATGCCATTTGGGAGAAAATTAGTATGGATTTGAAATTACTAGATTGCTTAAATCAAAGGGATTTGACACCATATGGGTAGTAGACTAGTAGTAGTAAACAAATTGAGCAAGTATGCTCATTTTATCTCCAAAACAATTCTTATACAACTAGGTATCTGGTTGACTTTTTGCTCGAGAGGTGGTCAACAACTTGGCATTCCAATATCCATTGTAAATGATAAAAACCCTACTTTTATGATTAATTTTTGAAAGGAATTATTCAAATTACAAGGCACTAAGCTTGCACGAGCACTGCCTATGATCACCTGGAATCTGACGTGAAAACTGAGATTATCAATAGGGTTGTGGAAACATATTTATGTTGTTTTCAGAAAAAGAAAAGAAAAGGGTCTTGTTTTTAATAGGACACTCTTTAAGTATTCAATGCAACAAAAAAAAAATGAAATGTACTCATTTCAATTTTTAACGCATTGAATATACACATTTTTATAAAATTTTACTCTCTCCGTCCCTTGTTAGATGACATGTTTGACAATATACACTTTTAACTTAACATATTTTGACCGTATTTTTATATTAATATATAAAGATAAATAATGTCATATAAGATGTTGTTGGATTCGTCTCTATGAATATTTTCAAAATATTAAATTTTCATAATTTTTTTAAATATATTATTAAAGATAAAAATATATGCATTGGTATGTATGTCAAAATCAACTAAGTCATCTAATAAGGAACCAAAGAAGTACTATTTTAAACTCCTAAAGAAAGAGGACTCTAAGAGCACCCGCTAACATTTACGGAAAGAAAAAGATGCAGTCCCCCTTAACATTTACGGAAAGAAAAAGATGTAGTCTAAATTGCAATTCAATAAATAATAGGTAGAGATGCTTAGGGGTCGATGATATACATTCGTCGTTAAATAAGGCTATATTAGTGGGGTAATAATAACCGTTGGTATTAACTATTAAGCATGGCAAATACTCTCTATGGTCTTTATTAAACGAATTTTTGGAGATTTTTTTCTCATCTTATTTACACCTACGTCTTATACTAATCGTTTCTTTAGCATTTTTTCTTTATCTCAAAGTAATTGTAACTTTAGAATATTAATGTAACATTTATTATTATTTTTCCACTATTATATCTTTATTTATTGAATTTTATCCAACTTAATTACTCCACTAACTACAACTAATAAATGTATTTTAGTAAATGATACTAATTTTATCATTAAAATCAACACAATTAATCATTTCCTTAATAATCGTGTACAAACATTAAATAACTATCATTGTGAGACGGATGGAGTATAAGAAAAGTATAACTTCTAAGGTGTATTGAGTGCTTAAATGACCTTGACCTTTTTACCTTCATTTTAAATTTTGTCTTTAAATTAAAATTATAAAGTTTAAATTCAATTTTGGTCTCCATATTTCAACTTAGGAAACGCTAACGAGTGCCCGAAAGCCACTCTTTAAGACTTTAAATAGTAAATTTTTATGGGAAATTGTGTATTAAATGCATAAGAAATTAAAGTGTATTTTCAAAGAATAATTACTTAATTGGGAAATCTTAAAGACTGTCCTTAGGGTACTTGTTACCAAGACTCATTCACTTAAACAAATTTTACTTGTTACCAAGACTCATTCACTTAAACAAATTTTAGTCCCCCCATTTTAAAGTCGTTATTTTAGTCCCCCTGTTATACATTTTGTGGATTTTTATTAGTCTCCCATAAATTTAAGTGATTTATCACTCTCATTGATGACATGACAATGATGGGGCATGAATGTTGACTTATTCATTTTCGAAGTCATTAATAACAAAATTTAACCAGATACATAATAAAAACTACTTGATTAATAATTAAAAAATAGAAAATAAATTAAATAATAACTGGGAAAGGAATCTGATTGAGGGATCATGAACCCTAATTTCTTAAATCCTTGTCTTCATTCTCATTCTTCTTTTCCTTTCTCCTTTTGGAATCAAACCCATTATCGTCCTCGTTTTCGAAATTGAAATTCGTTCATCCATTTTTTCTCATTTTTTATTTCGGTTTCATTCTTCAGGCATATAATTTATGTTCTTTTTCGTTCATTCTTCAAGCACCTGACACTAAACGAGAGTGGGTGAGGATCGGGTTTAAACGAGAGAGAGTGAGAGAGGTTGTAGAAAATCAGATCTGGTGCAAGAGGGTAGATGAAGTTTGATGAACACGATGGGTGAGAATTCTGAAAAATGCAGTTTCTCAATCTTTCATTTCAAGTTTATTTTTGTAATTCTTAAAAAAAATTATTATGTACTAGCTAAAAGACGGGCACTCACTTGTCTGTCTTTCCGCTCTTTTTATTGCGCTAACTTTTGAAAATTATGAACTATGTTTTTTTTATGAAATTTTGATTTTGATTAAACCAGAAATATAAATGTTTGTTGCTTTCAAGTTATAATAAACCAAACTAACCATGATTATATATTTCAATGACACCAATGATATAAAAAAAAATCTAAATTCTTTTTTTTAATGACAACAACAACAATCTTTATTAAGGGTGGGTATGGTTCGGTTAACCATTATAACTGAACCGAACCGAACCAAATTGCTGAAATGGTTCGGAAAAACTGAACCAAACCGTTTAAAGTTTGGAAGTAACCAAACTGAACCAAAGTTATGGTTCAGTTAATCATTTGTTTATCTATTAACCAAACCGAACTGAACCAAAACAAATATTTTTTTATCAAATGAATAGAACCACTTTTATTAAAAAAAATAACAAATTAAAATTAAAAGTTAGAATAGTTTATTTTTTCAAAACAAATTATCTTATGCAAAACAACTTATTACGATCTCCTTTTTAAAAAAACAACTTATTTTATGCAAAACTTCTTATTATAAAAACAACTTATTTTATGCAAAACAACTTATTTTAAAAAACAGATTATTTGTGCAAAACAACTTATTTTAAAAAACAGCTTATTCAAAAAAGCTTATTTTATGAAAAAACACCTTATTACGGTCTCTTTTTAAAAACAGTTTATTCAAAATAGCTTATTTTATGCAAAACAACTTATTTTAAAATATAGCTTGTTCAAAACAGCTTATTTTAAAAAAACTTATTTTATGCAAAACAACTTATTTTAAAAACAACTTATTTTATAAAAAACAACTTATTTTAAAAAAACAACTTATTCCCTTTGGAGTGTGTTACAGGGATTGTTGTAGATGATAACAAAGACTTCACTATAGCACTCCCACATCATAGATAATATCATAGATTAAGATAATTCCTACAACATGATTTAAAATTTTCTGTTACCCCGACAAAATTGCAATTTAAAATCGGATATGGATCCACTGCAGTCGGAAAAGTATGCAGTCACTACAATACAACAGGTAAACTAAACTTATGGAACT
>Ga0228711_1008409_pt1 | contig 14482 bp, 6 predicted proteins | sample MedpolnodulmetaG_2_FD_177996 | JGI IMG/M metagenome (GOLD analysis project Ga0228711, IMG submission 177996) | Root nodule microbial communities from Medicago polymorpha collected in Santa Monica, California, United States - brown nodules | ecosystem: Host-associated > Plants > Roots > Nodule...
ATTTGGATTCAATCTTAGAGGGTTCTGGTTCAATAAGACATTCCCAGGGAGTGGCAAAAAGGAATGATGTCATGTTGTTGTGATGGTACGGTGGCTGGGTAAAGGGGATCTGTGAAGTGATTGAGCGATGGCTGGGTTAGGGTGATTGTCGCGGTTGATCACAAGGTTAGGGAGGACGGTGTGGTGGCTGATTGCTAGGTTAGGGGGAGACTGGTGGCTGGGTTCGCAGTAGTTCACACGGAGCGGTGGCTGATTGCTGGGGACTGGTGGCTGGGTTCGGGAGGCCAAGAAAGGGTTAGGGAAGATGTCTGGTGGCTGAGTTCGAGGATGGCTGGAGAATGGGTTAGGAAGAACGAAGGGATGGTGAATGGGTTAGGGGAGAAGACGATGAACAGTGTGCCATCGCCAGAGCAAATTTTTTTTCAAAATCTCAGCCAAGAGTAATATGTTGATGATATGATAAGAAGAGAAAGATAGAGTGAAAATATAATGTTGATTGGGTGTTGAAAAATAAAATGTTTTCAAATATCATATTGTTGTATTTCAATATATTGCTCTCTGTCCTCTTAAAAAAAAGTGGATGGGATGAGAAAATAAAAAAGGTAAGAAAATCAATAATTTTGTTTCTACTTTTAACATAAAACAATGGGTTATAAATAAGTTTATTTCTAAGAAACTTTTTTTTATTAAAGGGGTATCAATTGGATGTTATGTGTGAAGTTATTGATGCATAAAAACTACTATCGCAAGGGGTTTAATGACCTCTCGGCTTTTAACTTGGCAATGTTTGATAAGCAAGGTTGGAAATTTTCTCTCTCGACCTCAATCTCTTGTTTCCCGTATTTTTAAAGTCGAATACTTTCCTACAAAAAGCTACCTCACGACCACGTTGATCATAATCCTAGCTATGTTTAACGTTGTATTCTGCGTATCTAATTTATTGTTCGTGGTGGCTAATGCTGGAGACGTGGAGTATAAATCTTACAAATACAAGGAGTTGCTCACTCGCTTCTTTCATAAACATGATGACATGGATATGGTGCTGAAATCCTACGAGGATGAGGAACCAAAGGATTAAATGAAATATTCTGAAAGGTAAAATGTATCATTTGATTATATAATTTTTTTTTACTTAAATTGATGATGTAATGTTGTTGGACACCTTAATTTTTTTTTTAATAATTCAGGATTTATTTACATCAAGAAAAATTCATTTATAAAAGGTTTAACTATGTAAATTGTCCATGTAAGTTTGTGTGTTTTTGGTTTTCATATATGTATCATTTTTTGTTCTAAAATAAATTTTGTAAGTTATAAACGTTTTGTTTTTGGTCCCTGTCATTATCATTTGTTACAAAAACGCGTATGTGTCTAACGGCTGATGACGTAGCGACGTATGCCATGAAAAGTGAGGCTTATGTGCCGTTTCCAGATGACTAGTGACAAGGTTATAGGGACCAAATCCAAAAACAAAAATTTATAGAGGGATAAAATTCAAAAACACGAATTAACAAAATTTCAAATTAAAATCCTTGTTTTCCTTTCTTCATCTTCTTCCTTCCTCTTCTTCATCATCTTCGACCTCACATTCATCAACATCCATCAATATTCATCAAACCCAAAAAACATAAATTAAACATTCAAACTCTTTAACCAAAATCTCATTTCCTCTTATTTAAACACTTCTGTTAAACTCTTCTTATTTAAACTCTTCAAGTTTTCTATCACCTACGATTTTTTGCAATTCCTCTTCGTTTCAAACCTAGAACAGTAATTCTAATTCTATCATCATAAACAACAAAACCTAGAATGGCAACTCATCTTCGTTTCACCCTCAATTTTCATAAAGTGCTCTTTCCCTTACTCGTTTTTGTTCAATTTTGATTGGTTGCAGTGTTTTTTAATTTTAGAAATTAAAAATATTTTAATTTAGGTTTAGTAATTTGTTCTTCTGTTTGTAATTTTAAAATTCATTTCTATTTTGATTTGTGTAATTTTTATGATGGCGGTGGGTTTGAAAAGCTAAAGTTTTGTGCTTTGGTTGATATTTAATAAGAATTATTGCAAAAGCTTTTTTTTTTTAATTTGATGTAATTTTTGGGCATAAGTTGTATAGAATTATTGACATATTCAAATATTGCTTTTGAGTTTTATGTGATCTTTAGTTTAACTTTACAAATTTGAGTTTTCATGTTAATTATGTTCGGTAAATTGTTTATGAGATAAATTGTTTATCTGTTCAGTAAAGGTCAAACTGTTTCAAATCTATGGGTCGGTTTGTGAATCTCAAATATACACAATATCAAGAAAAGGGATGCGATATAGGGGTAGATCTAAAGATTTTAGGGTTTGAGTATGATTTGAATTTGGAATTGGGAATAAATTGAATATGGTGAAGGAGAAGATTTTGATGGAAATGGGTGATGACAGGTCATCTTACGTTATTCTTAGCATGTTTTTCAGTCATTTTCAATAGGTTTTACCTGCAAAACAGAGGAGTATTAGATCAATTGCCTATGATTTCGGGACATTTGTATTGTTTTCTATTTTGAGCCTGTAATTCTATTCATCACGAAACATAGCAATTTTAGGGTGTTCTTGATGTAAATCATGAAGAAATCAAGCAAATGCAAAGCAAGACATTCAAAGATTTATGTGGTCATTGGGAAGATGAAGAATGAAGATTCAAGAGACCTCAAAATACTTTACAGAGGGAGGAATTATGTTCTCAAGTTCCAAAACATCTTACATTGAAGCAAGGCTTAATAGCTCATTTGGTCCTTTAATTAATTTCAAGTTTTCATTTTGGTCCCATAACTAATAAAACTCATGTTTTGGTCCCTCAAATCCATCTCCGTCGGTCAAATAAATCCACCTTTGTTAAGTTAAATTGTTTGATCTTTTTTTTGAAAGAGGACCATTGGATTCACATGTCTATTTTATCTTACATGTACCACCAACACCTAACCTTTTTTTTTTCCTTTTCTTCATCTTCTTCATCTTCCTTTTCTTCATCTTCATCAATCATATTCATATCTTCATACAAATCTAGAAAACTTATCCAGAAAATAACCCAATAAAAATAAATTAAAACCCAACAAATTGTTTTCTCTTTCTATTCAAAACAGTAACAATAACAACATCAGCATAAAGAGTACCTCTCTTCCTCTTCTTTCTCAAATCCCAACAACAACAAAAATCCATCAAAAAAGTAATATCAAGGATGTTGATTTTGCGCATAATGCTATTGATTTCATCTACCCACTCACGAATTTGCTAATCTTTCAAAGCTTTGCTATATTAATTTCACCACACATGCTTGTATGTAATAGATTCAGATGCAAAGAAGCAAACACCTATTAAGCACAAAATGGAGATGAATTTAAAGGACTAAAACATGAGTTTTATTAATTATGGGACCAAAATGAAAACTGAAAATTAAATAGGGCACCAAATGACCTATTAAGCTTTAAAGCAAACACCTTAAAAGGCAAAGAAAACAGGTATTTCAGCATCGGAATGCATTCAGAAGCACCTAGGCGCACCATAGGGGACAATAGGCACCCCGAGTTACTGCACTGAAGCGCTAGGCGCATGCCAGGGGGCACTAGGCACCTAGACCTGGCATGCACATGCGCCTAGCGCATGGTCTAGGGCGCCTAATATTTGGTTACTTGCGGAAAAAGTCACGTTTTGTGACTTTTTCACCCCTAAAAGCCCATGTTTTTAGCTTAAGTCAGGTGGAAACTTTCCCTATAAATACCGCCTCCCTGATTCATAATTTCTCGTTTGGAACTTGAGTAGTTCAAGAGGAAGGCGATTCTAGAAGTTTTAGGAGGAGTTCTATCATCTCCTTATCTTTTCTAGGGTATATTTTTATTTTTGTATTTTGTCCTAGTTATCATATGTAACTAGATATTTATAGGTTGGGGTCTAAGATTTTTGTTGGATAATTATTTAATTTAATGTCGTTCATTTTAGTTTGTTTTCTATTCACTATTAACTTTATTAGGATTTTTTTATTTCAAAGGATTGCAATCCTAGATTAGGTACTTAGGTTGTTACAGGGTCTAATATTGATGCTTATATCATGATATTTATATTTACCTATCTAGGAAGTAAGTAGTTAATAACTAGATGAAAGATACCAAAAGCGAGTTGACCCTAGTAGTAAGTACTTAAGGGTGACATTACTAATATTGAGTAAAATCTGTTGAACCTAGGATGTAACTAGTTATTAATTAGGGAAACAACACATTTTCGGATTATATAATCTAAAAATTTCTGGCAATCTAGTTCGGTTTATATAATTTGAAATATAAGGCGCGTGAGAAATAAATAGGGTGGGAAACGTAATAGCCTAAAATTGCGGTTGTTCACTTGTTCTGTTGTGTGACTAGTTTTGGGTGTTGTGGTTTTGTATCTATATCATTGTATTTGTACTCTTCTATTTGACATCTCTAATGCTTTTATGGTAACAGGTACCTTATTTGAATAGTTATTTTAGAAATAATTTATGAGGCAAACAATAATATATAGGAATGAAGGTATTGACTCGAAAGCAAAACAATATGGAGATAATGACACAATGAAAGTATGAGACAGAGAGAGAGAAGAGAAAGATATAAAAGTGTTCAAAGTTGTCATAAAATAATCACACATTTATATTGTAACGACCCGGTTTTTAGGATATCATTGTTTTAATTATTTAAATAATTGTTTGCTTGTTTCATGTGTTTGAATTATTGGATTATTTGGTTTTGATTAGAAATAGAAGAATTAAGGGTATTATGGCAATTTGGGAGTGAAGGGCATGTTAGTAATTTAGAGGTGGTAGATTATTTAATGAGGTTAATAGTAACTTTGGGGGATTAATATAATAGAGGTAAATAGTAAAATGGGAGAATTAAGTGAATTAGAATGAGTTGTGTTATTTTTATTAGTATGAACAATGACCAAGTCCAATAGGAGTAAGTGAACTAAGCTCAATTGGTGTGAGGTGGAATTTAGCATGGGAAAGGGAAGTTGTTTCCCACCATGGGAAAGTAAGTTTTACCCATTAGATTAAATAAAGAACACACTCTTATCATACTCCTTCCAACACTAGATTAATTTTACACTATCTTTTATTCCCTCTATTTCATGTCACTACCAACATCAAACCCACTTCTCAATATGTGACCAGAGACCTCAAAAACCTCAATCCTTCAAACACTTTACATCTTTCAAATCAATATGGTATACAACCAGTTTAAAATATAAGAACTCATTCATTGAAACTCATATGAACATGTTAGCTCAAATAATTTTTTTAATTAAAAGTTAAATATTTATCTTCATGTGTTCTTCAAAGAAATCTTCATCTTCACCAATTTTTCTTTCTACAAGCTCAGATTTAGAAACCCACACGTAGAAAATTTCCAGATCTGGAAAATCACGCAACAACAATTACCACAACCTTTCTTAAATAAACATATTAAGTCACCCATATTTCTACTCACGCCATCATTCTTCTACATAGAAAATTGCAATTGGAGGAAACTCTTTAAATTTTCAGGAAGCAAATTGTAAACATGGGTGTCAATTATTTTTGAGATTTAAAGAGGAAGTTATTATTGCCAAGATTTTTTTCTTTAAATTCATCCAGCATAATTATGAATTAATTAATGGAATAAGGAAATAAAATAATTATGAATTAATAAATGGAAAGGAAATAAAATAAGATTTTGGTGGGTTTACTGATTGAAGAAACAAGAAGGAAGAAGCCCCATGAAAATGGCAAAGCTAGGTTACTAGAAAACTTGGAGAAGAAAAAACGATGATAATGAAATGAAACACGGTACTGAATTTTTTTCCCTTTTGGGGTATGTGAACAAGATGAATATGAATTGCAGAAAAAAAATCTAGTGTGGGCTGCCTATCATAAAGCTATGCTCATCATATGATTTGATGGTTAAAAATCAACTTTTCCATGATGGCAAACAACTAGCCTTTCCCATACTAAATCCCACCTTGGTGTGAGCATATAAGACAAGTAGTAGTCACAAACTACGGTTGTGAAATCATTTGGTAAGTTTACAAAATAGAGGCTAAAGAGAGAATAGAGCAAGAGAGACAAAGAAAGAAGATCTAAAGGAAGAAAAGGAGAGGAAGCTTGGGGAAGCCATAGTAGAGGGGAAGATTGGAGCTTAGAAGGCTTAGCTTTTGGAGTTAGAGGTAAGGGGGAAAAGGTTATGTTCTTCATATTGGTTTATGATCAATTGTAGGGTTTCAGATTATTTGTGTTCTTGAGTTTTCATGATTTTGTTGTTGATTTAAGTTGATTTTTGTGCTCCTTTAATTGTGGTTATATTGAATATGTGAAAAGTGATATAATCATGTTGTTGCTGCATGAAAATCTATGTTTGGTTGTGACAAGTTTATGTTTAAGTGAAAATCATGAAGTTGTTGATGAATATTGCTCAATCCATGTTCTATCACTTTGCTATGACATTGAGTAAGTGTATGTGGTGAAATTTTGTTGTTGGTGATTGGTCATGATGTTTGAGTGTGAGTTGTTAGGTGAAAATGACTTTTTGAAAGTGATAATTGTGTTAGATGAAAACTATGTTAATTTGTGTTTAAAATGAGTGGAATTAAGTTGATTGAGGTAAGTTTGATGTGTAATTGATTAGGCAAGATTAGTATGATGGAAGTACTACACATGACCTAGGTCATGGTGCATTTTTATGAAACTTCAACATAACCTTTTCAATGAACCATGAAACATCCTTGAAATCAATATTGAGTTTAAGGAAGTCTTTAGAGTGAATAAATGAGTATGTAATTATAAATTTGTGATATTTAATGATGTGTATTTAATGTTGTGAAGATAATGTATAAATTAAAGATGTGAATATTTGATTTTGATGAAATGAGTTAGCAAAGCATAAATGATTTAACTTGGAATGTTCTTACATAAATTTGGTGATTGAGATAGAGATTGATTAACTTGTGATTTGATTATGAACTAATGATGAATTGATTGAGTTATTTTAGAGATACAGTTTTCTCAAATGATATGATGTTATTATGTTATTATGCTTGAACTACTGTGATGATAGATATAGATATAACATGTAAGGATGTATGTGAATATGAAACTTAGGTTATGTGTAACATGTGAAAATAGACAAACTTAAACGAATGATGAATTAGATGGATTTTGTAAAAAGATGAACTATGCCATGTTTTAGAACAAAAAATGATACAGAGATGAAAACTAAAAACATGTGAACTCACAGAGACAATTAACAACATATTTAAGCTTTTTCCAGATGAAATTTTCTTGATGTAAATGAATCATGAATTATTAAAAAATAAACAACAAATTAAGGTGTCCAACAACATTAAATCATCAATTTATTCAAAAAAAAAAAAAAAACATTACATAATCAAATGATACTTTTTTGCTTTCACAATATTTCATTTAATCCTTTGGTTCCTCTTCCTCATAGGATTTCAGCACCATATCCATGTCACCATGTTTCTTAAAGAAGCGAGTGAGCAACTCCTTGTATTTATAAGACTTATAAATAGGTGGATTGTGTTCATCAATGAGATCTTTTGTTGGTTCAATGAAACAATCACCTGATGGAGCTATAAAAAAGGCAGCAGTTGTGCGAGCTTGTTCCGAATTTGTCACAACTCTATGTTCCACACTTTTTAGCTTACCATTAGTGATTATCTGTATCCAATATTGTAACCCATCACAAGTCAACAAAATTTGCCAACTTACATAAATTAATAAGAGACATGATTGAAATGAAAAAAATACAAAAATTTCCTTCATGTGAGATAGTGATAGTGATAAATTAGTCCCTTGGGTTTTTTTTTTTTATGAGGGAAGTCCCTAGGGTTATTATATTTAAAGAATTAAAATGATAGTAAGTGATGACAAATGCATTAAGTGTACCTGCAAGGCGTAACCAATGTTGATGACAAATGCATGAGGAATAGCATCAACAGCAATCCACTCTCCATCCTTAAGTACTTGAAGGCCACATATATCTTCTTGTTGTAAAATAGTGATGAGGTAAGCATCAAAGTGTTTGGTTATACCAAGTGTTACACTTGGATCAGGGCATGGTGGATAATGATTAAGTTGGATAACCAATGAGTCACTAAGATTATCATTGTCGAAATATCCACACTCCAAACCAAGCCCTTCACTAATCAAATTCATGATCTTTGAACCCAACTCCTTAATTTTAGTTGAATAATCCCCAACGCACTTTCTGCAAGAAAAAAATGTCTATTAGATCTTTAACTGCATGTGCAAATTAGGGATGACAATGTGAATAAATAAATTACAATATAACTTGGATTGTATTGGATGGATTGAAGAAACCCATTAATCTATTTATAATCCATTAAAAATTTAGTAAAACAATCAAATCAAACCATCATCCATTACAAACAATCACCCAATCCATTTATTTGTATTTTGTCCAATCTATAAAATACATTAAAAGGAAAAACGTGTTACAGTTTTTTTTTTTGAGTACCACAAGAGCATCTCCATGGTTGCCTCCATTGTTGCTGCAATTGGATCTCCACGGTGGTTCTCGGACATCCACTTTTGTGGGAAATTGACGACTTTGTGTTATTCCTAAATTACGAGCGTCTTATTTACCTTGAGAAATTAGTCTCAGCAATACGTTGTGATGCATTTGATTTACCAAAAAAACAAAAACTATGAATGTCTTTGTCCCTATTTATTAAATTGAGCAATGTTCTATGAACATAAAAAATTTGACCATGCATTTTCTAATACCGTATAAAAATACATCATGTGTGTGAGAGAGAGTAAGCTAATTAAAAAAATTGAGTCTATTGATAGTGTCAAGGGTTAAATATGATTTTAGTCTTTATAAATATATCAACTTTTTATTTTAGTCCCCTTTAAAAAAATATTTTACTTTTAGTCCCTCAAAAGTTTTCAATCATCACTTTTAGTCCCTATTTTGAGTCAACTCGTGTGTAGCTTTCATATTTTTTAATAAAAATTTTCAAAAATACTTAGAATATTATAAGAATCTCTCCAAAAAAAAATTTAACAAAATATGAATTTTCAGAAGCCAAAAACATAAAAAAAAAAATCAAATTTAATTCATATTTTGTTAACTTTTTTCTTAGAGATTATTATAATATTCTAAAGATTCCTGAAAAATTTCATTTAAAAATATGAAGGCTATACAAGAGTTGACTTAAAGGTAGTGACCTAAAGTGGTGATGGAAATATTTTAGGAGATTAAAAGTCGAAGAAATTTTTTAGAGAGATTAAAACATAAAATTGATATATTTATAGACATCAAAAATATTTAACCATAGCGTTAATATTTGGAAATTAAATAATAAATGTATTTAAAAATTTGTTGAGGGTTTTATAATTATAGACAAACAAACATTTTAAAAGTGTCTTATAATTAAGGTCAGAGAGAACATGACAATTCACGAATTACTAAACATTCTAATGTGAGCAAGCTTATACTTATCTTAATTTAGGCATATACTAATACTAATGAATTTACTGATCTAACTAACGGCGGATCCACCATAGGGTTATGTGTGGTTATAGCCACACATGATTATACCCTTTTTTTTTTCCTTTCATATACTAGGTCTGAAAGAATTGGCTATAACCGTTATATACTACTATATATCTAAAACATGTGAAGATTCTTTATATGGTCTATCGGTATGTGTGGGTTGCTTATGTCAAAACGCGCGACCTGGTTTCACTCCCATCGTGCTCGTTTTCCTACATTTTTAATACTAAGTCCGTCTATAAGACTTTTTTCAGAAATTTTTTTGTCTCTTTTTATAAGACATTTTTGGTATTTTCAAATACATTAATTAATTATTTAACAATACACCCCAATTTATTTTATATCTTTTTCTTCAATCAACATTAAATACTATGTTGAAAATATACACTAACCCCCTCTCTTAAAAACCTGAAAAACAATACCAATTACAAACAAACTTATTACCACTTTCAATTTTCTTAATTTCCGTTATTTTTTCAAAAGAGCCCTATAATTAAGGATGGAGGGAGTATGATTTAGTTCATAGTTTCTTTCATAATTCAGCCACACCTAAATATTATGTCTGGATCCGTCCTTATGACTAATATGCTCCGTTCAATCACTATTATAAAAAATAAAAAAAAATTATTTTTTATATTCATGGAATAATAGATAGTATTAATTAGAGAGCTTGCAAGTAGTGAAATTGTTATCTCGACTATTTAATCAAGTTAAAGACTAGTTAATTTGGTAAAAAAAAAAAGTTAAAGACTAGTTAATAGATGTTGAATTGATATTCTCAAGTAATAATCAATTTGAGATAGAGAACTATTACAAATGAGACCGACCAAGTTTTCATGCATTTACCTATATGTAGTTGGATATTCAGGCCACAAGTGTTGCCACTGCTCCAAAGGATAAGCTGGGTGTCTAAGAGTGTCCCTCCATAGGTGAACCTTATCAAATTCATATTTGAAAGTGCTAGAAAACATCTTACATGTCTTCAAATTGTCCTCAGGATACAAGTCGTGCTTGTATTCATTAGGCTTCTCAAACACCTCCTTAAAAACACTCATTGTTTTCTTCATTTCATCCAACGAGAGACCATGATTGATAACCTATTTTAATCAAAAAAATGCCGGGATTTATATTAGACAGATTGGCGTAGCCACATACTGGCCAGGGGTTTCAATTGCCCCTTCTCAACTTTTCAAATTTACACCTGTTTTACTATATCCGATGTGGGATTTGAGTTTTTCCTAATACATCCCCCTCACGCCCAGCACTCTTTGGACTTGGTGCGCGAATAGGTTTAGGCACAAGCTCTGATACCATGTTAGAAATCGTGATTGAGCCTAACACAACCCCACAAAACCAGCTTGTGAGGTAAGGATTGTCCCCACTTATAAACACATTGTTAGGCCATGTCTTATCCGATGTGGGACTCTTAACATTGTCATTGTCTTGAACCCCCACAAAATTAATCCTTGCACCATATTGCATTGATTCTCTCCTCTCTCCTCTCTCACTAGGAAAAAGTTGGCAAAGTTGTGTCTGTGTGCATACACTGACAGTAATACAATGCAGATTGCCCAAAGTTTAAGTCAAAAGTAAAAAATATCTTTTTTTTTAACAACAAATTTTATTTAAAAATTAGATCCCTATTCAAGACGAACAGAGAGACCGGAATAGGTGATATTATAAATATCATTTTATATTATAAATTGATGATAGATCAGAATCAAAACAAAATACCATGAATGGAAATTAAATCTGGATATTTAGCATAGAAAATGTATTGGATATTTAGCATTGTGTTTTCAAATTTTAACTGATAAATATTCTATGATGGCAAAAAAATGTAAGATGTGGAAATTATTCTTAAATAAATATAAGTATATTTTAATATTTATAGTTGTACGACTTTCATCTTTAAATATTTAACTTTTCTATTGTCTCTAAATAGACAAACAACTATGTTGATCCATGAATATGTGAGGCATTCTTATTGTACTCTTAAAATGTATCGAAATTACAAATACATTTATAGTGCATCTTTTTTTTTGTGGTAATTTTATAGATTAAATTGAACAATGACAAAACATATTCTAAGATATAATTGACTATCTAAAAACTAATTTACTAAAAGAGACATTAAGAGATCAATATGATAGCGAAATACACATTCAAGGTAAAAATTTGGTAGTTCGAAATTTTGAACCCCTTGACCTAAGGTCCTTGTCAATGCCACTAAATTTAGACATGTGTTGCTTAGTATATTTAGAGGAAAAATATATTTAATCTTAAAATAGAAAGAGTATTTAGTATGAATACCTGAAAGAATCCAAACTCCTCAGAAGCCTTGATAATTTGTTGAATTGTTTTGGTTCTATCCCCATTTTGTGCTTCACTAAGATCAATTATTGGGATGGTTTTGTTGATTGGGATTTTGAAATTCCCTGGTCTTGTTTCTGGTGGGAATACATAGTCCTCAGGCACAGATTTGATGCTTGACCGGTTTGAAATGAATTTTTCCATATCTCCTTGATGTAGCTTGATTATGCTTTGTTAGTATACAATACACAGTGATAGTAATGGCAAAAACTAGGGAGAGGATGTAGTTATGATGGAGAAGAACAATGAATCACGTTGCATTATTATATTTTTCTGACAGCTAAATGTGATGCATTATTATTATTATTATTGTTGTTGTTATTATTATTATTATTTTTTGAAGAGGCTAAAATGAAATATATTACCACATAAAAGCGTTATTCCCCGTACAAGGTGTACCAAGGAATAAACGCAGGGTCTGAACAATATTTACAAAGGGAACTACAATAACAAGAAAAAAGAAACAAATGGAAAGAAACTATTAGCCTATGCTCAATATGGTGAACGGACTAAGCCACCAGCCATGCAGATGGAAGGGAAGAGTAATGTGCTTCGCCTTCATCCACATATAGGAGATGGACTTAATCCTATCCACCACCTGAAGAACGGGGCTTTCTATGCCTGTAAATAACATATTGTTTCATTCCTTCCAGATTTCCCAGACAGTTGCATACCATATAACCTGTAAAATTGAGCGTCGCTTCCTTCCGATGCCACCACTAAAGCCAAACTGATGAAAATGATCAGGCACATAGAACGGGTTGGTCACAAAGACCCCAATCCAACTATAAATCAAGTGTCAAACAGAACCAAAAATATTACAGTGTAAAAATAAATGAGAAGACGATTCGACACAATCACACCTTGCCACACACATCCTAGAATCATGGGTAATGACACCTCTCCGGAGGAGGTTGTCCTTAGTAGGCAATCTATCCCGAAACAAACGCCAAGCAAATACCACCACCTTGAGAGGCACATCCTTGTGCCAAATAGAAGAAAACGCAACTGGTGACTCAACCTGTGGTTGTATAGTAAGAAAATTATACAGGCTACGAACTGTAAATGAATGAGAGTTCTCCAAAGTCCAAAGCCATATGTCCTCCCTATTGACCTGCAGTGTAACATTAGCAAGCAATAAAATGATTTCCCCCACCAACTCCTCCTCCCAGGCGAACAACCTCCGCGTCCACCGACACCCTAACTGCAACATTTTAAACACCGACACCCCTTTAAAAACTGACAACTCAAATAACCTGCTGAACCTAACACTAAGAGACACCCTACCACACCAAACATTGGACCAAAACAGAGTTGTCCTTCCGTTTCCGACACAGTGACTCACATGATCGCTAAACCAACTCTCCCTACTCAAACTGTGAACAGACGCAACCAATCAGAAGCCTCACGGCCTCCGCCTCTCAGCCGCCCCTCATCCATACCATACATCGCCGACAACACCCTAAACCACAAACTATCTCTATCCTCCAACAACCTCCAACACCATTTCCCTAGAAGGGCTATATTAAACTCCCTAATTCTCCTTACCCCCAAACCACCAACCTTCTTACCCCTACAAGCAGAATTTCAGTCCACCCAAGAAATTTTCCTGTGGTCAGCACTCCCTCCCAAAAAAAACAATTAAATAAAGATTCAATAGAGGAGACGATACCTGTTGGAGCCTTGAAAAAAGAAAGTACGTAAGCAGGCAGAGATGACATGACAACTTTCAATAAAATCAGACGGCCGCCAAAAGAGAGATGTTTCGAACTCCAACCCGATAGTCGAGATTTGATACGGTTCAGCAAAGGTTCCCAAAAGGACAAGCGACGAGGATTACCACCAATAGGCATGCTCAGATACACAAAATGAATAGACCCCACCTTGTTGTTATTATTATTAATAAGGAATGCAAACAAATGTATGAGAAACACTTGTTAAAGAATTAAAATTAAAACGAAAACATTATCTCGAATTGGAGCATTATCATTATTAGGATATACTAAGGAGTGCACTAAGGGCAATCTTTAAAAACTTTAGATAGTAAATTTTTGTAGAAATTTGTCGAAAATTAAAGTATTAAACTTTTTCGATGAATAGTGTCATTAACAAAAAATTTAAGCTTTGTATTTAAAATAAAATTTTCACACTTTTAAGTTTTTGATTATACAAGTTTTACAAAATTCTTACTATGCCTGTTTCCTTAACTAATGTTATGGGACATTAGTTAACATTTTTCTATAGTATTATTAAGAAATGTTAACAAATATTCCAGAACTTAAGGTTTCTACAAAAAAAAAACTATTATTTATTAAAGAAAAAAAATTAAATTTCTATCTTGTGATATAAATTGGCACAATTTTCAATGAATAATTTTTATTTTTGATACTTTAACATGGTGGATTCTAGGGTGAGGGTCCAATTAGGTCCCTCACCGGTGAACCACGAGAAAAACACCAATAGATTAAATAAGTGGTTCAGATTTATTTAAATTAAAAGAGGGAACATGTAGAACTGCT
>Ga0228711_1008413_pt1 | contig 14474 bp, 10 predicted proteins | sample MedpolnodulmetaG_2_FD_177996 | JGI IMG/M metagenome (GOLD analysis project Ga0228711, IMG submission 177996) | Root nodule microbial communities from Medicago polymorpha collected in Santa Monica, California, United States - brown nodules | ecosystem: Host-associated > Plants > Roots > Nodule...
CAGACCAATTGCAGGTTTGCTTATCGTTATCGATATCATTATCATTATTATAGATCAAAGTTAATGCTCATCATTGAAGAGTCCCAATATTTTCAATTATATAAATAAATGAATATAAAACTGCCTTTTTTTCTCTCTAAATAATATGAGCCTTCAACAAAAAAGAATAGACTTCAAATCCAAACAATCATAAGGTTCATATACCAAATAAAATCGCAAACTAAGAAATAAACTTGATAATTACTAATAACTTATATTTTAATAAATTATACATAGAAAAGAGTACCTAGTGGATGTTGTGTCTTGAAGGTAGGCTTAGACATGAATAAAATGAAAGAGCAATAAATTCTGCAAGTTTGAGACACATAAACGTTACAAATTTCGTACACAACTAAAACCAATTGAAGAAAACAGAGCTAATTTTACAAAACCCACCACAATGAAAAAATCGTGGATCGAAGTGAGGACTCTAAATATGCCTCTGAGTTTATATTTTTGGTTAATTTGGAATTATGGTTCGGTTGTTTAGAGTGTTGCTATTATGTTTGAGTTTAGTTGGGAAAATCAGCATATCTACTAATACTTTCTTTGGGTTTTGCAGAATAAGTGACAGAATGGGCTCGACTGATGAAAGGAGGTCGGAGTTGTTTGAAACTCCATCAATGGAGACAACCCATTTTTTTGATATGGTTCTTTCGTAATTTTGTCCAAATAGAATGATAGAGACAATCGACGAGATGAAGAATATAATGTTTTTTTGGCCAACCGGCGTCGATTTCGACGGTGCATGTCGTGGAATGTTAGTCGGCGAGGATGAAGAGAAGGACAATGTATGTAATTTTGGGTTTCAGAATGGAAATGAGGGAAAGAAGAGAGACCCGTTGTGGTTATTTGGGTAGATTGGGTTTGGCCCAATTCTGGATGGTACAAGAGGGGATGCATTCCTAAAACTGTGGTGCTAATAGCAGTATATCTAAAATTCCTTTTTTTTAAATCAATAAAACAATTTCAAAGCTATAGCTTATATCACTTAATTTTTAAAATACTTACACCAAAATATATATCTCCTAAAACTTATTCAAATACTACAATAATTGTTTTTGTTGAACTTGAATTTTGAGAAAAGGATGGCAACGTTTTGTTAGAACAAGGAATTTGAAAAGGGGGTGGTGTACTTATTTTCACCATTGACCAATTGTCTCGATGTATTCCAGTTGATACTCTTTGATTGTCTTTCATTCGAATTGGTGTCAAAAGTTGTTACCCTTATTTTGATTATTTGTTGTTATATATTGTAATCCATCTTTTTGTGGATTTGTTTTAGAATTTTGTTTGAAATTTTTGTTCACTATTGTCTATGTCAAGACATTATGTGTTTTTGAACTTACTTATGTAATGACATGTTTGTGGAACAAAGGTTTATTCATTTTGTGTTTTTGAACTTTCATTTCATTCTTAAAAAAAAATTGTGTTATTGTTTTTGCCACAAATGTTTTGTTTGTAAATGGATGATAAATGAATTGTGTAAGATATGTTTATTCACTGATAAATTGATGGTATAGAGCTTTGTTCCTTGCGTTTGGCTCTTTGTAATTCTTCTTCATACAATTTTTTTTCTTAATTGTATGTGATTGAATGATTTTGTTTGTCTGAATGAATCTAAATGTTTATTTTTTTTCAACCTCTTTGATTTAATGTTTGTGTCACATTTCATTTGATCTATTTTGTGACCGTCCAGAAAAAATATTTCTATTGTTTGGCGATATTGATTGACCAATTGACGAACATCGCAATTAAACGTAACCCCGTGCAAGGGCACGGGTAAAACACTAGTTTAATACATAGTAGCAACTACATCCATCTAATCATATACACCTGTCATATACTCAACACTTCGTAATACATGACACACAAACCATTGCATTGCTACAACTCAAGAGCTGCTAATTAAAAATCTTTTTTGACGGGGAGCTTACCTATTCTAAAATAAAAGTCTCAAACACCAACCAAATTACATACAAAATCACCTCATCAATCTCCTAAAAGTGTGTTTGGATGAGGGAATGTTTTGCGAGAATGTAATGTTTTGAGGGAATTCAAATACTTTGAAGTGAATTCTATTGTTTGAATAATAATTTGAAGAATTTTCAAAATGATTGAAATTTATGAAGTATTTTGTTCAAGTTAAATTTAAAGAATTTCAAATGACACCTAAAAGTTAAGAATTTCAAAATTCTTCATTGTTATAATTTTTCAAATTTTGCATTTTGGTCCTTAAGTTTTCCAAAATTTTCAATTTGACCCCAATAAATTTTCAAAAAATTGCAAAATGACCCCTCAATTTTTTTGAAATTTACAAATTGACCCCTAATTTCAATTTTCAAATTTGGCCCAAAAAATTAAAATTTATAAAAGTTGCCCGAAAGTTATGACAATATTTTTTTTATTTCTCCATCCAAACAATAATATTTAGGAATAAAAGCAATTTAATTGAATCATTTGAATTACCTAGAATTCTAAATTCTTTAAAATTTCTCAATTACCTCATCCAGACACACTCTAAAGCTACCAGGCATTTGCATATCACAAAATAGTAGCATGCTAAAACTTATCATAAGCATCAAATTAATAGATGACAAAATCATAACACGGATTTAACTATGGAGCAAAATCATAACACGGTTTCAATTAATTTTTTACTATGCACACATCACACAATTTTGACTATTTATGATGATAAAAAATTATAAAAATTTAATATTTTAAAAATATCATTGAAACAAATCGAACAATATCTTACACATTAACATTTATATTTATATATTAATTAATTAAAAAATATGATTAAAGTAAATAATCTACATTGTAAAATAATTGTTATACAGTGACAAAATATAGTAACCAAACTCATCATATACAGTAACAGTTTTAAAAAAAAAAACTATCAAATTAAACGTAAGTGCCATTGCATTGCATGACCTTTTTCTCTCAAAGAAATAGTGGATCCGAGATCCGACCCATATCTCCGGTTTAAAATCGTTAAACCCATAACAAACACCCTCCGTTTAAATTCCCGTTCCATTCCCGCTTGTTTTCAACTCTTCTTCTTCTTTACTCTCTCTGAAAGCTATCCGAAATGAAAATGAAGATTAACAAAGCCTCCGATCTCTCCTCCATCTCCGTCTTCCCTCCTCCTCACGTTTATTCCAGGTTACTTCACTTTTTCCGATTCAGAAACACCGTGTGTTATTTATTTCTTTCATATATAACAAATTCTAGATTCCAATTTTCAACTCGTTCATATATGCAAATGCAACCGTTCGAGTTTAGTGTATTCTGTATAACGCTATGTTCGATTCGAATCATGTGAAATTAATGGATCTAGAAATTAAGTTAAATACTGCGATGAACTGTGATAGGCTGTTTTTTATTCTTCGGAGTTTTAGATTTCTATAATTCAATGAATATTACTGATTTTTTTTGTTGGAATTTGTTGTGGAGAATGTGATAGGAAGATGAACAATGCACCGAATGGATTTCAAGCCTCGCAACATCGATCGCAACCGTCGCATCGAGATATAGAGTGAGATACAGCGTATTTGATTTTATTTTTTTCGAGATTTGAATTTTCAAGTTTGAAAATATATGCAACTGTTTAAAATGATTTTCGCTGATTTATTAACTTCGTGTTTCTGAATTTCACGAATTCTGTATAACGCTGTGTTCGAATCATGTGAAATTATTAGATCTAGAAACGAATTATGTGTATCAGTTCAAATTCATGCTTCTTTTTTGAGTATGCGGTTTTAGGTTTCTGTAACTGAATGAATATTAATGAATTTTTTTGTTGTTTGTTGTGGAAAATGTGATAGGAGGCAGAACAATGTATCGAATGGATTGCATGCGATGTCGCAACATCGATCACAACCGTCTCAGCAGTCGTTTTCTCAGGGACTTTCATCTCAGCAAGGAATTTTGTCTCATTTCTCTCAGAGTTCTCTTGATGAAGCTATCACAACAAATGATCAGGTTAAAACTAAAACGATCTAGATGCTGGAATTTCCGTTTCTCGTATAGAAGAATGCTATTTTCGAATCGTGCAAGTTTAGTATAGTAACTTAGAATTAGCTCCTGAATTTGAATTTTTGCACAATGTGATTTGTTTAACTTTACTGATATCTATAAATTTTGAAGGATTTTTTCCTAGATCAAGAATACTTAACTGATTTTAAATGAAATGTTTCTATACATGAGCTAGAAGTTAATAGTAATCAGAATTATGGTTTAGTAGGTTTGACATTTGCGTTGCAATTATTTTGTAAATTATTTGTGGCTTTGGATTTGGGAAAACCAACTGTTAGGAAAAGATGAAATAAATCACCATTGCCATCTAGTGTTATTATCACACTTTGTATAATTGTATTGCTTAAGTTACTCTAAGAAGTTCAATATATTTTAAGGAGAATTGCACTGTCATCTCTTGAAGTTAGCAGTAATTGTATTGAAGTATGAAGCACTGACACACAGGCTGGATCCGACACTCACACGGCATTGCTTGTAGTAATTTAAAAACATAGAATTGAAAGTGTGTCAGGATCGTGTTGGTGTGAGATGCCGATACATGCCTAACTCTGGACATGCTTTTGATATGAAGTCTCGGTAGTAATTAGAATTTGACTCCCTCATTATTTGGAAGATTACATTTACATTGCTTGCTTTGTTATTTCTTAGAGGACTTTGTGTATGGTCGGTCATAAATGAAGCAGTAACATGCTCAGTTTCTTTGGGAAATAAAAGTGTTAATGTGTAAGAAGGGTACAAAAGTAGAGGTGGTGGGTGCTATATTTCAATCATGGAGTGTGTTAATGTGATTATCCTTTTTCGTAACTCTTGGGTCAGGATACTGAAGACTCGCTAATTTCTCTTTTGAAACCATAGTTGCCTATTTTACAAATATGCTGAACATTTGGCTTTAAATGCTTACCTCTTACACAAGTATTCAGTGTTCACCTGTTTTCCATTTGATTTGAGTGAATTTAAGCTTCTAAACTGTTTACTTTCAATTGTCTATTGGAAATGGGTGAGAATTCCATGGTGCATTACCTTATGTGGGATTTAATCTAAAAATTTCAAAAGGAAAAACATTCTATACCCTGCCAGGTCTCTAGATTTTTGTAAGGCAAAATAGATTTATAACCTATTTTAATTCAAATTAACATATTTTGTTCGAGCTATTCATTGCCTTTTTGTTAATAGCTAAGCAGAGTGTATGAAATTCATGTTTCCATTACTCTGTTTGCTTATGTTCTTTTAATCCTTACAGAGAGCTGCTTCTCAAGAACATGAGAACTCTTCAAGAAGGTTTTCTAGTTTGCCCCGTCTTACTTATTCAAAGGATGAGAGTCAACCACACAACTCAAGATCTTCATCCAATCTCCTGGTCAAATGGAATCCTGCAGATAATAAAAGTGAGTATTTCATGAAAGTGCTGGTTTTGTTTCTATAGCTTGTAATTTTAGCATCCACATTAGACATATCCAAAGGATAAACTGGCTTTCTTGAACCTATGCCAATGTATGAAGCCAATCAGTTACGTTTTTTCATTTTTGCTCGTTAATTACTGAAGATTATAAATCTTCTGTTTGCTCCACAGATCAGTTAAGTGAAGGACTCGAAAACAGAATTGGCATAATGGAAACCTCATTGAGCAGGTTTGGAATGATCATGGATTCTGTTCAAAGTGACATAATGCAAGTAAACAAAGGAACAAAGGAAGTTCATTTGGAGAGTAAGTGACCAACATTCTTAGATTGACAATATTCTGAAAATAATTTATGCAAGTTGTATGTATAACAATCAACATAAGTACTTATATTTGGTGGTAACAGGCTCTCTGGAAAAAATCTAGTTCTTACATTAATTCTTCATTGACAATTTGAACTCATGTCATCAATTTTCTCAGTACATTCTACCAATTTTTTTTATGACTGTCACCTCCTCTTTGATTCTCTACCTATGATGGATTGTCCAAAATATTTTTTAGTCTTTGAAACATAATTCTACCAATAGTTGGCTCATTTTCAGTACTTAAATTTCTAACATTTAGCTCGACTTACTGTTCATCAAGTGACTGATGCAAAAGCTATCTGATGGCCACATTGCATCCATTTTTAAATTTATAATCATCTGAACGTATTTTGTGGCTTGGTCCTTAATAAATTACCTTTTTAAGCCAGTAAGAGTTTTAACTCCATGCTTTGCATTTCAGTGGAGTGCATAAGACAGAAGTTGATTGCTCAGGATAACTCACTTCAGTTGATGGTAACTAGCTGATTTCTATCTTAACTTGCATGATTTCTCTAACATCAATGAATAGTGAAGTTCAATAGACTGAGAGACAATGGTTTTAAATCAGATGAAAGGACAAGAAGAAATTAAAGCAAGCATCAATGGGAGTTTGAAATCTTTATCTGAACAAATGAGCCATGTTACAGACATAGAGAAGTTACAGGAAGTATATATGTTGGTTTCTTCCATGCCTCAGCTAATTGAAGGCTCTCTGCGAAATTTGCAAAATGATCTCCAGAACACCACCAAGGAAATGAAGGCACGTAATATATGGCAATGAATAGTTGTTAAAAATATGGTCACAGCACACATAATAAACATCATTTTTTAAGATTACAGATAATCAGTGTAAAGATTGCGTAAAACCCCTCTTAATTTTTTTTGCTACATAGTACAATGCCTTTGACTTTCCCTTTAGATTTCTTTCTTTTCCTTCTCGTTTATATCTTAGTTTCCTAGATGTCTGTCAACAAACTGATGCTTTTTGGACGAATATTTGCAGGAAATCTCTTGCAGTTTAAAACATACTAACCAAAAGGATCTGGCACAGCTTATTCTATCTCCAAAGGTGCTTTATCTCTAATAATAAACCATTAATATGCTTCCCTGATCTTATTTTTGTGGTGAAAGAATACTACTTCGTTCCACACACACAGAGACACAGCACACACCCTATCTTGCTCTGGAATAATTCCTGTGGTGAAAAGCATTGTTCTTTCCTGATATATTGTCGGCTTGCAGTGTGTTAGCAAACAAGTTATTACACCAAAAATGCGTCAGACTCCAGCTGCGTAAGTGTATCTTCTAACTTTTCCTAACAATAACAATGTCTTTTATCAACTAGAACAGTTACATCCATTTGTCTGATCAATTTAGTATGTTATGAAAATCCTTTTTATTTACAGCTGGTTTATGGCCCATGGTCACATGTATTTTTCTCTTGAATTCAGCGAAGCGAAGAAGATCACTCCAGTTATTGTAGCTTCAGAAGCAGACACGGGAGGCTGGAGGCCAGTAAAAAGAGAAAGAGTCACTTTTTCAGATAGAATATCAGAGAAGGTTCAAAAGCGAATTCAACCAAAAGTGGAGAAGGTATTTTCAAAATTTTGATCTCTTCCCATTCATGATTTATGTGCCTTCTAAATCAATCCAATTGTGTTGATTTTTCCTTCTTATAACTTGTTGTGCACTTGCCAGTGACATTTGTCATTTAATTTCACGCAAAAGGCTTGTGCGGTTGTGCTTATTGCATATCAATTTGACAAATTGTATACATGCTTTATCTATTGCCAATGCCAAATACTGTTTGAAACTTTGAATGACAGAGTATAAGGGGAGGAAGAGACTATGCAATTGTCATTGAATCTGATGAGGAGTCTGATTGCTTTGAAGTAAAATCAGGTAATTGGCAAAACTATAACAAGACTTTGAGTTTCTTATTGATTATGCATATATATGTAGCTTTTTGATGGAGTCTTATTGCTTATGTTGTCGCCTTAGCTCATATTTTTCAAAATACAGTGCAAATGAATTTCGTAAGGTACTATAGTCCATATTGTTGACTGTTTTTGATATGTAGTTACTTTACTATCCTGTTAGCCACTACCTCCTATATGAAGAAACACAAAAAAAAAAGAGATTGGCGATTTTCAAATTCATTAAATAGCAACGCTTTTTCAAAATAGTTTGAAACTGGATTGTTGGTGTAGTGACTAGTGAGCAATGGCAGTATAAGGGATGAACTCAACTTCTAGATACAGTTTTGGGTTATGAAAAAATTTGTTATTTACTGTTATGACACCAGCAGCAGGAAAGTGGGAAGGGAAGAAAAAAGAAAAAATTACAAATGAGGCAAGTAACATCAACCAAATGGAGGGAGCTAAGTTGTTTACAACCGATGGACATGCAGCGGTTAGGAGAAGTGCAAGGAAGAGACTCCCTAACCAATTGATGGATGATTTTGTGTGCAAAGGGTATAGGAAAAGGAATAGGAGAAAAAAGAGCATTTTTGACTTTGATCTGTAAAAGTCATTTCTCTGCATCTTATTCTCTCTGAGCTTTTTTATACTTAATTTCCAACAACTTAGTTTCATAGGATACAAAGAACTGCATTCTGCAGATTTCTGTAATTATCACCAAAGTTGAAAACAGAGATTCTACTTAGGTGCGTGCACTGTGTCTGTTACATATAGACATAGTTAACATTTTCTTCTGTTTAAAGGAGGTTATGGCAACAAGCAAACAATCCAATACATGTATGGTTATGCTTAAAAGTAATCTTGTTTATGTAGACTGTACAGAGTTATCACACATTATATGATTTATCACATCACAATACATATATTCATTAATCTACTCTAATCAAATATGTGTGTTTCCATGGAGAAGACTTGTTTGGAAATTTGACCAAGGAAGAAGAGGAAGAAACCGAGAGAATTTTGAGGAATGCTAGGAGGCGCAAGAGGAAGCAACGTAATTCTATAATAAGCATTCTTTGAAGGTAACAACACTTCAAACTCCCACTTCCTTGCATCATACTCTTTTTCTCGGCTTAAAATATTTGGTGGATTCCTCTTGTTTGATCATTGATGCATCTTCTGCCATTGATCAGCTTCCTCGTCTCGTCGGAGTCTGAAATGCATGCAAACCACCAAACCCAGCTGCCTGCAACTTCTTTCCTTCTTCCCATCAAAAGCTTGCAGTTTTTATTTTTACTTAAAAGCTTTAAGTTGTATCCCTAAGTTTATCAGTTATTATTTGATAATATCAGTCCCACACTCCTCCAACCCCAAATCCAAACACAGCTCAAAGCTAACAGGACAAAAATATTCAAAGTATATTTTATTTTTTTCATAAATTTTAGATTGAAATTCGAAAGATAGTGGTGTATCTTATAAAAAAACGATGGTGATGTATCATGCACCACGTATAATGTTGTTGCACATGAGCTTTGATCATTTTTGGTATAATTTGTGTGATGAGCTCGCAACTTAAAATTCTTTATCCTTTTTATATTGTGTATTCAATAAGAATTGAACCGCAGTTCTCTACAAACTCATCGTTATTAACCAACTAAGCTATCGGTCATCATTATAAGCTATTTGTTAGCATATCACTCATCCACTATTTATAGTGAAGGTAGCCTGATTGGTTTTTGACATGCCAAATTGTGACCCCTTATTGTATTTAGTTGTGAGTTTTTTTCTTTTAGGTATAGTTGGGAGTTAAATATGCTAAAACAGCGATAGCATATGACACAAAATATGGCCAAATATGTATGGTTTATCCTCGTTAACCAAATAAAAAATTTCCTCCAAACTTCAGGGATATATTCAATCAGATTCCACTTTAAACTATTTTAATTACCCCAAAAAATACATAAAAAGGTTCAATATATTATTGAAAGCTTACATTCCGATAAAATGCGCAATACCTAACCCGACATAAAATACAATTCAAACTATTGAGTCAAACCAAATTTTTTTTACAGCGCTTAAAAATGAACACCACCACCACATAATCGGGGAACTTAATAAAATATATTTAAGGATTGAGATTTTGTTTGCGAGTTTGGAGGGAAAGGGAGAGGAGAGATTTAAAAAATAGGAAGAAGCAAGTGAAAGAAATAGATAACCTGGTGAAGACTTTAAAAATTCATTTTTCTTCAATACAAAATCAAACTTATTTAAGGAACTCAAAAATTGTAATGGAGGATTGTTTGAAGGGTTTACATAAAGTTTTTAACTTTAATCTATGCAGTAATAATCTTCTTAAAATTAAAAATATATCTTTCGCAAACATTAATTTATTATTTTCTAAAAATCTACTCTTTCAAAAAAAAAACTACTCTTGATAAAACCCGAGACTGAAGATTATTAATATTGATGGTAAGGTTGTTGGAATATTCTCCACCACAATTATTTTTTCTTTTGTATGTTTCACTCAATATGTTACCACCCTTTTGCTGTGTCATGAAAAAGTTAAAATGATTAATTTATGAAACATTTGACGTGTTCATAGTAATTTGAGTTGGACCCATTGTAGATTTGTCTGGTTGGAGAGTTTCGAAGAGAAGAAAAATATTTAACTTTTATGTTTGGGTTCAATTTTTAGTAAAGAAGGTAAGGAAAAGAAAGGGAAGCTAAATCAATCATAACACCACATTTTACAATAAATTTCAAATTAAGATATATTAAAGTAACTCGAAATTGATCGCTGGTCAATAGTGAACAAACCTGATGCTCTGATGTAATCTTAAGAATTAATCAACACCAAACCAACGTGCCTAAAATAAATTTCAGTTAATTGCAAATCTTATGTCAAGACAGGTCACACAAACAATATCAGTTAGAAAATTAAATCAAGCATAAACTAGAAGATTTTAGAAGCATTCTAGAAGACACGTCTTCACCATTAAGAAATGATATTATTGGACCACTTGTTGAAGATAAGGAGGCACCGTTTGTTTTATCTTAACTAGTAAGAAACTTAACCATCAAGCATGTATCTTGCTTATCATGCAAAACTATCTTCATTAAAATATCTGAACTGCCTCTTCGTTATTTTAGTGATTAAGTTTACATTATGCAAGGAAAGCTAGCCTATATAAAGGGTGTCTTGTAGTATGTTGTAAATCAAAGTGTGTTGAATAACAAGAGAGTTCTCACCGTGTAAAAACAAAAAATTATTGTGAGCATATTCTAAGAGAGTTATGATGAACAGCTACAACATCGTTCGGCTCGATCTAAATTAAATTCGAAATTAGATTTCAGTTATTGAGAATCTTTGATGATAACACATCTTATAGCTCACAATATTGAGAGTTTTATTGAGCCTGGTTTAGAACAAGGAGCTCATGAAAATGTTCGTAGAAGGGCAATATCGCAAATTCATCAAAGAAATAAAGGAGGGACATATTGAAGTTGTTACATAAAGGAGTAGAGAAAACTCCGAAATAGAAACTGCGATCTCTGTGTAGAGATTACGAAAGGTATGAAATGTCAAGTTCATGGAACAATATTTTTCTCCTGTTATAAATTTTGAGCGTGTATGGAGAAAATATTCTGGATAACAAGGTGGTGGCGAAACGTTTATGTGATATTACGATGGAAGTTGATCATGTGGTGACTACGATAATGGAGTCCCACGATACCAATACCTTGTCAGTAGCAGAGTTGCAGGGAAGTATCAAAACTCACGTCAACAAAATATTTGAGAAGACAAAAAAAGTAAAGGAGAAAGCCTTGAAAAGTGAAGTGAACTTCACCAACATTAATGAATCCAATCAAATGGAAGAAGGTAGAAGTTGTGATAATTTAAACTATGGGGAAAGAGGAAACTTCAGAGATAGAGGTCAAGAACCTTTAGAGGAAGAGGACATGTAAACTTCAATCAAAAGAGACAACAATTTCAACAATTTCAATCCAAGAGGTGAAACAATTTTGCTTCCATCAACCGTGGCAGAGAAAGAGGTTATTACAACCAAGAGAGGACAAATTATAGTTGTTTTCACGGTGAAAACAACTATAATTTGTCCTCTCTTGGTTGTAATAACCTCTTTCTCTGCCACAGTTGATAGAACAAAAAGTGTTTCCACCTCTTCCTTGATGGGGTGGATTGAAATTATTGTCTCTCCATTGATCGAAGTTTCCACATCCTCTTTCTCTAAAGGTTCCTCAACCTCTACCTCTACAAAAATTTCTTCCTCCATTGTTGAAATTATCACGACCTTTACCTTCTCCCTCTGACCGGATTCAACAACATCATTGAGGTTCACCTGACTTTTCATGGTTTCCTCCTTTACTTTTTATGTCTTCTCCAATATTTTGTTGACATGACTTTCGATACATCCTTGCAACTCTGCTATTGACAAGATATCGATATTGTAGGACTCCATTATCGTAGTCATCACATGACCAAACTTCATCAACATAGTGCGTAGAATTTTCTCCACCACCTTGCTATCCGGAAGATCTTCTCCATACACCCTCATTTTGTTGACAAGATTTATAACACGAGAAAAATATAGTTTCACCGTTCAGAACTAGACATTTCATATCTTCTGTATTCTCTACGCAAAGAGTAATTTAACAATTATAATCTATTAATCCCGGTCCAATTTTTTTCAGTCACCATTATTTAAAGAAAGTCTCGCTCTAAGAAAAGAGAGAATTTACTTGCCTTGTGTGATTAATTTAACAACGATGATGTATTAGTTTTTGGAGCCTTAAGCTTTCTTTTCTCCTATTATATCACCAACATGTATCACATCACTTCCTTTTTCTATTTTTTTCAAGGTGTACTCATCTATATAGGCTGTACATTATACATTTTTCAAGATGATTTTACTTCGTACGTTGGCATATCGAACCATTTTTCTTTGTAAATAGAATCATCTTTCCCAGCAGACACAGTGCAGTACAACTTGCTTTTACTTTATTTTTCTAGATAGAATATGGATTGTGAGCACTTTCTAAGACACAGGGTAGAAAGAAAGGATGGGGCATCCAATGCTCAAAAGTCAGTAGTTGGAGTCAAAATATTTAATTGTATGTTTTTTTTAGGAAAAATAATATGAACTTGATTTTAGTTTATATTAAATGTGAAATTATTTTACCCCTACATAATTTTTTTTAAATAAGCACTGCCACGTGTCAGCTGCTGATTGGGGCAAAAGCACATGTCTTTCCCGCCTTAAAGGCACTGAAGTGCTCCCTTTTATAATAGAACTAACATTTCCTCTAGTTTTTAACTAACACCAACCCCGAATTGTTCGTTAAAAGTGAAAAATTAAATATCTTTTTTCATTTAACACAATTTTTTTAATAAGTTAAAATAAAATATATTAATACCTACTGATAATCCTAACACAAAAAATGCAAAGATAGAATTCAAGAAGTTCTAACATTCATAGTACGAAATCAAAGATACAACAAAAATGGATGAACAAAAATTGAGTAATAAAACCCAAGGTTAAGCCACTAGAGTCTAGAGGTTAGTAATTAACTTCACCAATTTCATTCACTCAATTTGGGTTTTTATTTGCTCAAAATGCAATTGTGGGTGAACAACTTTTAATAAGCTTTCAAAAGTCTTGAATTTTGATTTCCAATTTTCTCTGTCCATATTTGCAATTACTTGAAGTACCAAAAACAACTTTTAATAAGCTTTCACTGAATTAACAACCTCAACAAATGACAAATGGAATGCTTGTTAAATGCTACACTTGGAAAATTGGTTACCAATATAGAATGCACCCTCAACCACCAAATAAATATATAATGACAAAAGAAGAAAAAACGTATGAGATTAAGAGCACTAAACATCCAATCCAATTAATTAATAATTTCTCTTATCCGATAAACAATCAAGTCAATGGATTTTTCTTCACATATCAAGATTAGGTAAAAGGCAAAATGGCTCCATATATATCTCTATTAACTAACTTGCATGTGTAATGTTTGAAAGTTTATGTATGTGAATTATTACATTACAAAGAAGGGCTGCCTCGGTTCTTGGTGGTCCTCTATCTATCATTGCATCAACCTCACTCACCATTAATAATATTGAATCAATTTCTTGAGGGCAAAGACAATACTAAAAAATACATTCCCTAAAAAAAAAATACTAAAAAATATATACATCGTGTGCACTAGTGATTTGTAGGGTTGGGAGGCCTTATTAGATTTCCTCATTGAAAATGATAATAATAACATTTCACCAGAAAATGTTAATAACTAATTAATGTTGGGTTCTATTATGGACCATAACTTGAAAATTATTTGAAATATCCACAGCCAAAGTCGCCATTTTTGTTAATGATCATGAGTGAGACGTTCAACAAAAATAAAAGTAGATAAACTTTTTTGTGGGGATAAAAGTACATAAATATAAATATGAGTTATGTTTTGAAGTACTCATATTTGTATAATCAGGCCATTATTAATTTGAATGAGGATTGACCGTAAACCTATACTTCTAGACATGTAAATCGTCTTTGGAGTTATAATATTTTTCAAATTCTCGTTCACCATGGACCATATCGAAATGGTCCTAGCACTTACATGACAGAATAGGAGAGAAACATTATTTTTTAAGAGAAACGATTTTGTTTCTTGGTGTTGTAT
>Ga0228711_1008414_pt1 | contig 14474 bp, 6 predicted proteins | sample MedpolnodulmetaG_2_FD_177996 | JGI IMG/M metagenome (GOLD analysis project Ga0228711, IMG submission 177996) | Root nodule microbial communities from Medicago polymorpha collected in Santa Monica, California, United States - brown nodules | ecosystem: Host-associated > Plants > Roots > Nodule...
GTCCTCATAGTATCATCAATTCATCAGATTAATAAGACTACACTTAATCTAATTTTATCCTACCTTGTTATAAGCGTAACACCCCACAAAGTGTAACACTTAAGACTATCACATAATATCATCAACTATGTTTGCATGTTAAAGATTCCAACGATAAAATAGTACCTGTAAGTCTAAGATGTTGCAAGCATTACTAGATGAATTACTATTGATCATTAATCAATAATCAACAATTTAAAAATAAATCAAACATTAAGATCAAAATTAACTTTTTCAAAAAAGTCAGTTTCCTGACTGCATCGTAGATTAAATTTAATATATGCATTCCAATACATTATTTCTACATTTAATTTCTAAACTTGTGCCTTAAAGGCACAAGTTAACATTTCCCGTATTTTTATTATTTTATAATAATAAAAACTTATTTATTTTGTATATTTAGTCCTAACTAAGGGTGCCCTAACTCTAAAAATATTGATATATTTGCAGGTTTGCTAGGTTACTCTCGGAGATAGCAAAAGAGAAAAAGTCCAAGCTACAAAATGGAAAGTAAATTAAATGATCACCAGATTGAATATGTCATATCCATTGTTGAGTCTCTATCTCTTTATTAGTTATTAGTTTGCTTAATTAATAATAAGTTTTGTGTACGATAATGATGCAAGTGTGTATTGTGTAATGAAATAAATATTGTTGTTGATTTTCAAAGTTAAGAAGAATTCTAAATATTTCATTTTGTAATGTTTTACTGATTGCACCACAAGTACTATTATATTGTCATTTCCTCTTGCCCACGTATTGATATGTTTTGATTTAATTCAACATAGGTTGAGTTGAATTGAAAAATATAGTAATCCATAAGTTTATAGGTCGCAGGTCAGGCTGCGGATTAGACTTTTCAACCCCTGCAAATCGACGCAATCTTTATAATAAAATTTAATTAAATAAAGAAAAATGTTAACTTGTGTCCATGGGGCAGAAGTTAAAGAGCTAAAAGTAGAAGTTTTTTCTTGGAAATTGTGCATTCAATGTCTTGAAAGTTTCAAAAGCTATATTTTCAACATAAAATTTATTACTTAGGGTTTTTCTAACATGTGCAACATTGCGCACGTTAAAACAACTAAAAATAGTAAATTTTTATTGAAAAACAACAGTAATTGATTAAAAAGCTGCATATTTAATATCAAAGGAGCAAGTTCTAAGATAAATTTACTATTTTAAATTTTTTAACATGTGCAAATTTGCACATGATAGAAAAACCCTATTACTTAATTCTATTTTAAGTTCCATAACTTGTACCCTCAGAGCATAAGTTAACATAACTCTTAAATAAAATAAAAAGACTTGATGGAAAAACTTCAGCTCCCCTTGTCAGCTTAATAGTAACATGCAATTCAAACGAATTTCACCAACTAAAATAGGTCAACTCACCAACCCGAAAATGAATGTTATTTATTTTTATTCTCTACTGTTTATTTTAAGAAAATGCTAACCGGTGTCATGGTTAAGAAAGTTAAAAGAAGAAATTTTATGTTGAAAATGACATTTTTTAAACTTTAATGCATTGATTATACAACTTTCAATGTAAATACTACTCCCTCCATTCCATATTATGTAACAATGCACAAATTTGATCTTAAATATCTTTAATAATTTATTAGAAAAAATTGATATTATAAAAATATTTATCGAGATGAATCTAACAATACCTTGTATGATATATTTTGTCTTTATATATTAATAGAAAAATAGCGTCAAAATATTTTATGTGAACTATATATATTTTTAAAGTAAGCCATTTAAAATGAGACGAAGGAGTATTATATTTAATTCCTTAATCAATGTCTTGGAAGCACCGGATAAGATACGATTTCTTCTATCAGAACAATTTAGAAAAACACATAAATAGGATGATGTAAATTAAATGAAAATCATAATATAGTTCTATACGCTTCAAAATTTTATAATGAGAAGAGATCAAACTATACTATCCACAAGTCCTATCTCAACTGACAAAATGCCGAAATTGTTAGGCCGGGTGCCATGACCGGGGTTCGAACCTCAGTACCTCCACTTGTATGTGTGAGTTTATAACGGCTTTACCATTTCGTCTATTAAAAAAAAAAAGAGAGAGAGATCAAACTATACTCATTACTCATTGAATACTTGCATATTATTACACCGTTTAATATACATAACAAAAACCTTAATCACAAATTCACGGTTTGATTATTCAAAAAAAAAATCACGGTTCGATTGAAAGTTCTACACTTACAAAATTTTAGAATAATCTAGAAATATTTATCATTGTGATACACTAAAATTAATAATATATACCTTGTGCACTTTTTTTGAAAACAATGTCATTTTGAATATCTCAATGACATAATAAATAATCGTACATTAATCTAAAATGTTATTGATATGATTTATATTACAGCAACTTCAAAATCAAATGATAAGTGTTACAATGCTAGTATTCTTTCCACGACACTGGATTTTAAAAAGTGTTGTTGAATAACACTTTGCTAAAATACCTTTCATAGAACTTGGCACTCTTCTTTCAGAAAAAAGTGTACTCATCACTAAATTAGAGCAGAACTTATGAAAAGCTGGAAGAGTAGCACTAATACATGATAAATTTTTAGTGATCCCATGAATGATGTATATTATACATACTGGAAGACTGGTAGTGGTATCAGATCTCTACTTGTAGAGGAACTCTTCTTATTTTTTTGTAGCAGTGCTTTTTTTCTTATGCTTGTTTTGGCAACTAGAAACTGTAAAGTATCACAGTAAATACCATGTGAAGTCTGTCAAAATATGCTTGTTTTGGCATGAAGAAGCATATGAAGAGTGTTAACTTCCCCGTGGGGATGGCAAAAAAATCCGCACCCGTGGATATTTGTGGATAAAATCCGTCACGGACACAGAGCGGATATCTTAATGGATATTCATGGATAAAATAAACAGATATTTTAACTACCCGCTAATTAATTGATACGGATGCGGATTTAACAGTATCTGCACCCGCGGATATCCAAATCCGCTATTAAACCAAGGAAGTTACATAAATAACCTTAATATCATTCAACTTCCTCAGAAAAAATCCTAGGTATTGTGAGAGTTATTAGTTATTACGCTCCTTTAATTTAAAAGGAAGTGAAAGTGATTGGGATTGTTGATGCAAGAGTTTTGTTTTTGTTGAATATGATGAACTTTACTTATGCTTTTATTAAATCAAAAAACTTTATTTTTATTAAATGTAAGAGGCTTTATTTATGTTTCTGTTTAGTCAATGATTTTGTTGTTATTTTTTTTTTTAAGGGGATTTTGTTGTTATTGTAATGTATGAATATTAAAAAGAAAAGAAAATGCATGTGAAGAACCTTTGTTTCTAAATTTTAGCTACAAAAAATTAAACAAATTTTTTATTTTACTTTTATAAATGTTATTCATGGATATATGTATAAACTCGCGGATCACCCGCTAAACGGATATCCGCACGAATATGGATAGAGTACGGATTTCATATTTATCCAACGGAGCGGACACAGATATCTAGAGGTGTCAATATCATGGGGCTTTGAAGTTTAGGCACCAGCCCACAGAGTAAGGGGTTTTGAAAATTCACAAGATTAAAAAGTCCACATTTATGCAAGCCCACAAATAAAAAAAATCAAAAGGCCCCAAAGCCCCAAAATTTCTATAAACATTTTTTTAAAAAAAATAACTTTTTTTTTACCGGAAAAGCCCCACAAATAAATAGACTTTAAAGTGGGCTTGGCCCCAAATATTTTGTTCAATTAAAGGGCTTTAATTTAGTGGGCTTGGTGAGGGCTTTTTTAAATGGGCTTTGAAATTTGGGGCTCTATTGACACCTCTACAGATATCACACTATCCGCATCCATGAATATCCATTTACATCCCTACTTTCCCCGCTGTAGTCAGCTGAGGCAACGATAGTTAACTGCGGTTGAGTAGCGAACTGCAATTAACTGCAGTTAGGTGTATTTATGAAATTTTGGGGTGTGGGAGATCAATTTTCAGACCATTATTGTATAGAGGATGCTCCTGTTAATTTACAGACCCAATTGTACCTTTGATAAGTTCTACTAATTCAATTTTTATGATTTAAAAAATATAATATAATAATAACAATGACATGTTATAAAAAAAATACATTTGAAACATATGACGTGAACTTTGTAAAATAGAAGGAAATAAAATTGATAACTGAAAATTTAGAGGGATTAAAGTTTGAAAACAATTTTTAGAGAAATTAAAAATGAAATTGATATATTTAAAGGGATCAAAAATATATTTAACCCTTATTTATATAACATTTTAACTTTTTTCATTGTCATACCACATCCTTTTAAGGTTCATCCTTGTAACGTTCAACAATAATTTGTAGTTATTTAACTTAAATATATGTTTTTTAGAAAACGGTGTTGCACGGTTTCCAAAAATTAGTGTTCCCTCCATCCTAAATTATAAATTGTTTTGAGAAAAAATTGTCTTAAACGAAACATTAGTGTTATTTTTTTTACTATATATTAACTATTTATTGCTCTTTTTTCAATTCTTTAATTTATCTTTTCCATAATATTAATGAAAGATAATTTTCTAAAATAACACATAATTTCTCTTTTACATTTGTTTGATATTTGATTACATTACATTAGCAACATTCTTATTTTTGTTACCAGTGACACAAGAATCCTCGTATTTCAGACACTATTGTACTAAATAAGATAAGATGATCAACACAAAGATTATATATGAACACACACTCTCAATGAACCACACAAAATACATATGGATATCTTCACTCACTTCAACGGCTCATGCCATGTTCAACTGCTGGAGCTGTTGTAGTTGTAGCCATTGCTATTCCTCTAGTCCGTTGCTCAACATTTCCATGCCACCCTATTCATTCCAAAATGCAAATTTTATGGCTAAGATTTAATAGCAGCAAACCTTATTAAGAAAAGATTCAAAACAATGGTTCATTTCATATTGCTGATAAACAAGAGTGTATATTATATACATACCAATGACCATGTTGAATCCACGGTTTTCAAGCTCGCGATATTCTTGACACAAGGCGCATGCCTCGCAGCAGCAATGAATCAAGCAATCTGTACAATCATTTCCCTTCAAACCATATTGTTGTCGCATCTTTGACCGATAGAAGCAAGAATACAAACAAGGACACCCAATCACACAACAAATCAATGTATATAGAGCCCCACTAGCACCACATGCTGCAAAACCACAAAAATCCTTAAGTTGAATCGCATCAATTAATTAATTTTTTCATTCATAACTTATTTCCAATATTACTTTTTTAGAACATATCCATTACATCAAACAAGTCAAATTAATCCTTACAAGTATCATGTGGTTTTTTTCTTAAACTAATGAAATCAGCATATTAATCCAAAAATATATAAATATAGGAGTGAAATGTAAGCTCTAAAGTATTATGTGTTATTAAATTTGGTAAGAAACTGTACAATCCTATTATTTCTTTAAGAATTGTGCTACTCAATGCTTTCAATATATATATTGAATTTGTTATTAGAAATGAATGGGTGTCTTACAAGTGGATCCCTTGTCAATGATTTCTGCAACTTGGCCAAAAGTGATACATGGACACCAGAACGTTATGCAACCTGAAACAAATTAGATATGCAAAGTCAACCAGGTGAAAATTAATACATATAGTTATATAGCTGTAGGTATATGCATAATATAGTTAGTTTAGTAAAGGATGAGGGACTTACTTTTTCTAGGGTCAGAGGCAGAGCAGCAATCACAAAGACCGGTGGACCATTCAACTAGAGGTTTAGGCGGAGGAGGAGGCACATAATCCGATGAGGCACCGGAGTACGCCGATGTAGTGCTGTTGTAGCTCACTGGAATACCTGTGGCTGCTGCTGGCGGTTGATTGTATGCTGGCTTTCCTTGTTCTGGTGGTGGATACATTTTTGGAACTTACTAAATTGACTTGAAGCAGATTGTATGGATAAGAGTGTTATGCTGTGTTGATATATTGTGAAGATGTGAATAATGGATTGGCCTCACCTTTATAAATGTTGAACATTGTGAGTGGAGAATGGTTCAATGATGAGATTAAATGCACTAGTCAATGTTTGTGCAACTTCTTCGTTACTTCCATTCCACTAATATTATTAAAGCAAACAAACATGTTTTTTCAACAAGAGACGACTAGGGTAGTTACATTGTACCACATGATGCTACTGTAAAAACAAATATTAAAAAATTCTCATAGCATAGAGATTTTTTTTATTTGACTGGACATATATACAGATTGTTCTTCACATATTGTTATCAGTTATCACTATTTTTTTTTTTTTATAATCTTGGGATGCGTATCAGCCTTATTGCTCAATGAAAAAAATACGGTGTGCAGAAAGTTGTTGGTTTTTGGTTGTTAAAATAACAGTACTCTTAGTTAAATATATATTAGCAAATTACAATCGATTTGATTTTACCATACTGTATAAAGCATTAGTGACTTGGAAAGAAAAAATTAGTGAGTTGGAAAAGAAAAAAAAGTAAAAAAAACTAGTAATAATACTTTAATATAAGCATTGACAAGGATAGTTGTATTGAGAACAGTAATCTACAAATAAATTGTCATCAACCAAAATTGGCATCATATTTATAATTACATTACAAACAAATGGAGGGGTGGGGTGAATGTCATTGCCATCATCAAGCGCAGAATCAAACCATCTTTCAACTAGTAGTGGTCTAATCAGTTGAAACTTGTGGTAAAATCAAACATCTGCATCGGCTTGTTGCATCATCATTTTCAGAAATCTATTTGACGCGAGCACCCCTACTGTCCAAAATGAACTCTGGCATAAAAGTTTGAACACACTACAAGGATAATATTTCAGACACTCGGTCATGTGCATCGGGAGGAATCTCCCTCCCAGGGACCAGAACATTTAGAAGTTTGGCGTACCTGTGGGAATATAATGTCAATATCATTCCATAAAAGGGTATTAACAACTAAAATTTGGGCATTAACTCACTCTGCAGCAGTAAACAAATGTGCATGTTCTGTAATGAAGGCAAGCAAGGCCTGTGAAAGGAATAGGAATACCAAGATAAGATAGCTTGAGATAAAATTGCATTAAACATGAAGCTGTTAGGTTAGTTAGTAGACTTACCTCAAATGGCATGTTTAAGAGTTCATAGTAGGTGCGGACTCGATCCAATCTTTGTTGCACAACTTCACTGTTTATGGATGGAATAGCAGCCAATGCCTGTAACACCGTGCAAATTTATTATGAATCTTAAATTTCGTCAAGAACTATTTTATCTCCACTTTATTCGTAATCTCTTTTAATGAAGTCAAATACTCCCTCCGTCCCATAATAACTGAGCCATTTGCAAAAAAATATTGTCCCAGAAAAATTGACCCATTTCACTTTTCAATACAATATTGATTTTTTTTTTCTAATTATAACACTAATTAATATTATTTTCACCACTCTCAATTCAATATATTCCACTTTGCATTTATGATAAAGAAGAATGCACCAATAGTTGATAAGGGCACTCAAAACCATTTTTCTCTCTCTTTCACTTATACACTTTTTCTTAATAAGTGTGAAATGAGCCAAGGGCTCGGATAAAATGGGACGGAGGGAGTAGTAAAATTGTCTAATTAATAAAAAAATATGCAAATGCAAAAATCCACACACAATGGCTGTATCTAGTTAGTGCAAAAATCCACACAGTGACTGTATCTAGTTAGATAAGCTTTTAGTGAGATTAAGAAAAGCAAATACTTAACATACAATACAACCATGCACATATGGTAAAAATTTAAAATTGTTTGTCATGACTATTTTAATCTTAACCATAGTTGGTTAGATCTAGTGGTATAAATTAAACCCTCTTAAGTTGCATTTGGAGTTCGGAGGGGAAGGGAGGAGAGGGAGCCCAAGTGGGAAACAGTGAGGAGCTCTAATCAATGTGCCGAAGTGAGAGACCACCAAAACTGGCTAATATCATGCCCAAACCAAAAACTTTAGCGTTTCAAGTACATGAATCTCCACAAATCAACCATCGCTCTGGTACAATTTGTTAGAAAAGACGCAAAATAGAGATGAAGGATCAAGAAGAAAGGACACGTTTGGGAAGAAAAAAAACTTCACGAGAAAAGATCACGAGCAAAGATCAAAAAGAGCAATTACTACAAACATCTTAAATGCTAAACCGTATTATGTATATGTACTATAGTACATGTAAAACCCTAACTCAAAAGCCCAAAAACGCAAAAGGCTCATACATCACTTTAGAACATGTTTTGAACTTAAGTGTATGCATGCCTAATACCGAGCACTCTTTGAGCGCTGGAAGAAAAATAGCCCTCACACTTGATACATCTACACGCACACACAATATCAGTTACCTGTTCCAATGCAATAGAGTTTCGACATATTTGCTGAACACCAAAAAGATTAATAGACTTCATATCCGCCAAAGCCTGTCAGTAAAAGCGCCCCTCTCATTAGCAGTGAAGAAACGGAAAATACCTTTTCAAACAGAAATATTGTAAGTATTTAGGTCAAAAATAAACTGTAAATTGTATACATTCGCACCTTAATAGATGCATTTGCTGCAACCCCACAAATTCCACCAAATATGTAATTCCGCTTTGCATTTGAAATAAAAGGAGCCATTTCCTCATCTCTTCGGGTTATCTGGACATTTCATAAAAATAGTAAACATAAATAGTTTAACTTACATAAGCATAACATACATCATTGAGTCACTAACAGGAAGATCAAACTTTTTTGAAATTCATCATTTTGGCAATTGACCGTTTACTTTCAATAGTAGGGTTTATAGTAACATTCCATTGTTTTATTTTATCGATCAGATAATTTAGAATTCTTTGACCGGTGGGTTTATTAAGCCGCCATTACAACTAATTTAGTTTGATTTCAACATTTATTTATATTAGTATGAGTTATTCCCACACTTCCCTAGTGGAGGAATATATGTTATGACTAGAACTTATGCTCTCAAGGTTTATTTAGTATGGTATGAATGTATGTTACTTTTTGATTTAGTATTAGAACTTTAGGTTCTCATGATTAAAAAACTCACTCGACAATTTCACAAAATAACGATTGAAAGAGGGTCTCAATAGATATTGATGTGAGTGCAAGCACATACACTTAGCTTGTAAGGTGAGGACTGCCCATCGTGTATGCACTACTTAGGCCATGTGTGTAGTCAATGTGGGACTCTCAACACTTCACTTCATGCTCTAGATTGCACATCTAAATCGGGACTTGAGTGGATGGAATAACCTAGATCTCAACACCTCCCTCTCCACACACCTAAAACTAGACATCTAGAGCGTGGACAAACACAAACAGATGAAAAGAGAACTTGGCCCAATAACAGCTTGAACCAAGTTCTAATGCCATCTAAGGTTTTGGGCCTAACGAAATCTCACAATATCAGTTTCTAAGGTGAGGACTATCTAGTGTCTAGTCTTATATGCATGACTTAGGCCGCATCTTTAGTTTATGTAGGGCAATCAACCATAATTTGAAAAATTTAATAAAATTCATAAATATATAGAATTTTATTTAAACAATGTTGGAAAATCTACCCTACTTTGTGGGAAAAGGCTTGGCTGTTGTTGTTGTAATTGGAAAATCTAACTTAATTGTGGTGATCCCTGTGGTCTATTATTGGGCCAGTTCGTCTATCTTCATTGCAGCAGAACAACACCTTTACGGTTTGCTTGGGAGTTTGGAGGGGAGGGGAGGAGCAAGTGGAAGAAATAGAAGACATTGGTAGGAGAGGGCTTTGAGGGTTCCTTTTTCTTCATAATAAAAAATCTTCCTCATTTTTGGGGGGCTGGGAAATATATGGGAAAATGCAGAAATCTTTTGCATATTAGAGAATGATAAATTAATGCTTATGATTAATATATTTTTAATTTTAAGAATATTATAACAACATAAGTTAAATTTGAAGAATTCATATAAACCCTCCAAAACCCCCCAAAATCTTCCTCAAATACAAATTGTGAGTTCCCCCAAATGAGGAAGATTTTCCCCAAAGCTCTCTCCTACTGATGTCTTCTATTTCTTCCACTTGCTACTCCCTTCCCCTCCAAACTCGCAAACAAAGCCTTAGTGTGTTGGTCTGAGGGGGTGGTTCTAGTCCCACATCACCTAGTGATATGATCTTGTAAAGCTAATAAGACTAGGGTAATCCTCACCTTACCAATCAGTTTTGTGAGGTTTGATTAGGTCCAAAACCTAATATGGTATCAAAGTCTGTCCTAGATCCATTGTTGGGCTCCCTACATCATCCACCCCGAGCCTAATTGATCGTGTGAAGGAAGGGGTCCAACGGGTATTGATGTCAGTGCATGAACATAAAACCAAATTATAAGGTGAGGACTGCCCCAAGTTGTGCATGCACTACTTAGGCCATATCTTTGGTCAAAGTGGTACTCTCGAGACAAGACATCTAAAGTGGAATTTGTGTGGGTGGAATAAGAAAGACTTCTTGAGAAATTGGGAGGCAGGATCTTTTGAAGACAACATGCAAAGATAGATAGAAAGACACCTGTGCAGTGAGAGAAATGATGAAGTCATCTGGTTCTTCAGCATCTTGGTCATCCAAGTATTCTGTATTTGTCATTTCCTGTTCAAATGCTCAGATAAGTTTGACGACAATCAAATCATCAAATTCTTCAATCAGAGAAAAGTAACAACACATTTGGCAAACCTGCATATGAAACATTGTCTCCAGTTGCATTTCTATGCGTAAAACCTTAAGGCAGTCAACTGCCAATTTTCTATAATCTTGAGCAAATGATGCTAGACTCCTTGTAGGTGCGCTGTCTGAATGACTATGATGCTTTCCTCCAACATGATTTGTTGCTCTTTCAGTAGTCTGTCCAAGCCTGCCAATTTCACAAGAATTTTTAATGCTTGGAATTCTTTCATCATGAAAAGAAAAGGCTTAAATGCATTTTTGGTCCACCTATTATAACTTGACTGATTTTAGTTCCCCCATTTCTAAACCCATTATTTTGGTCCCCCTATGGTACATTTCTTGGGTTTTTTAAGTCCTCCATCAATTTTGGTGATTTGTCACTCTCATTGATGACATGGCGCATATGTGTCATATGTGAGTTGGATTAAATGTTTGCCATATCATTATTTTTAGTTATTATTATATTAAAATATAAAAAATAATTAAAAATTATCATCATCAACATCCACCATCATCATTCATGGCTTTTCATCTTCGTCTTGTACATTCATAAACCCATAAATGTTTGCTGATTAATTGTTAAATAAACACAACATCCCAATCCAATTAACTATCCCCATCCCCTCAAGAGCAAAGCCTGTGAATGTATGAAAGGATAAGGAAGCAAGTGAAATTTTGTCAAAAGGCAGAAACTGAAATCAATAACTGAAAATTTTGTAAAAAGTCACTTAGAACAAAACAAAACAAAATTCTATGGTCCTACTCCTAACTCGTTAAGGAGTGTTTATTTTGTTTTGTTCCTTTCAAATATACTACCATCACAGATTGTAAGGAGCTTGGCTCCAGCCATTTTTCTAGCTCATTTAATATTTTCCTTCATTTTCACATAGTAACAGATGACACTTCCTCTAATTTAACTCGACTTACACTATTGATACCAATTCTAGTTCATCTCTCTGTTGATGCTATGATTTTTATGATATCATCCACCATATCATCCACATACACATCAACATAATTTTATTGAGCATTGTTTTCCTGCACTATACCTAAAAGACTAAACTTCAGTAAAAACTTTCAGATGCCTTTGATGATTTTATGATATTCAATTTTCTCATTTAAAGGATATCTGATACACAAGTTTTAGTCAAAGGATAGTCCGTCCTACAAGGATGCTCAAGGGTTTTCAAGAGTACTCTACAAAGAGGAGCACTCTTGGATATTTGCCCTACATCATAAGCACTCTGCTGCGCTATGTCCCTCAAAAAACTATGCAAGGTTTGTCACAGTTATAGATCCTGCAACCCAATAAGGGAGATACACATGTAAAATCTGAGAGATTGTAACACAGAATAAGATTTTACCTACAACATAAAATTGTACTCAAGAATACATACATATAATATAAACAAACAGATAAAATAACACAGATTAACATAATAACATTAATAATGTTGAGATCTTATAAATAGTTTCATCCAAGGGAAGCTCTTTTAAATAGATTCACACTTGTGAAAAAGCAATGATAGAAAACTACTAGGTGGTGGAAAACTCTAAAGGAGTTTTATTTTTTTCCCTCACACCATAAGATTCTGAATACTAAAAACTATGGTTTGCGAATGATTGGAGGTCATGCAGATTTTACTGTTCCACAACCTGTAACTTAAAGAGTTGTGAACTCTACAATCTGAATTGGATTCTGGCAGTCTCACGTTTATACTTACTTTATATACAGTATGCAATAAAGCATTGCTAGATTGCACAGCATATACAAAACACACCTTTCAACAGAGTCTGCAACATACTCCAGTGAGTCACTAAGGGATGCCAACAAAATAAGTTTATTGTCATCATGGATTAGGTTTTCCTGAGGAAAAAAATACAATTAAGTCACAGGAGAAGCAAAATAAATAGGGGGAAATGGTGGAGTTTAGCAAGAATGCATAAAACTGAAAACTTAATTATTATAGGTTGGTAAAAATTAAACGCTCAATAAGAAAATTATATCAATAATGAAGCATAGTAACTCGTAAGCATAAATGAAGAAATGAACCTGCTTAATAGGACGCAAGTTTAGCAGTAATTCACTTAGCTCCAGTTCAGCCTCAATTGTTTCGGCGTCATAGGAATTGCTTTCCAAATTAAAAGGACCTTGCAGATTTGGTAAATACCCACTTGAGGAGTCAAGCCTCATCAATTTCTCAATATCATGCCTCCCAATAAGCATGTAACTCTGCTTTTCAAGAACAGCCTGAAATATAGTTGACAAAAATGTCAAAAAATGCTAACACGGGAAAATACGATTCGAGGCAACTATTTATAGGAATGTCAACCACCAATTCATCTAAATAGCCAAGGACGGAGTAATCAACAGGTCCATATATACTTTGTGCTGAAACTTTATTTAATTTTTTTTTTTAAAAACTAGGTATCCGGCCCAAGGACCTACTAATCCGGGGGGGACCAATCACACAATACACTAATGGAGAGGCCAATTGAAGCCAGAGCAAAGCCCTGTATAGACTGGCCTAACCCAACAGAGGAATTGTTGGCACTTCGGGGATTCGAACTTAAGACCTAGAGAGGAGCACACTCCTAGGCCCCAAGCCTACACCACCATGCCATCCTCTCCCCTGGGGATTCTTGACTGAATTAACAAATAATAGGACTGAAGAGGCAGCAAGGATCCAATTCTTGTGTGTTATTTGCTTCTTTATAGTCTATGATGCACCGATTCGCAGAAATGGCCACTGATACAGCAGCAACACAGCTGCGATATATGTACGCTTCTTTATGAATTTACATATTCCCCACTGAGATACATATATGGCTCAATTTTTCTTCTTATGACTCTCGGCAATCACCATAACACTTATGGCATTACCCGTTCATCTCAGATAAATGTATCATTCACACTTGCCCACTCTTCTAATAATTTTTCACCCATTCATTAAATTGAACCCTTCACATACATAATATCCTTCACCCATTCACTTTTCCCTCTGCCTTTGCCCATTTTTAGTTTGGAATTATTGAATTAAAATAATATATTTATTATATTTCATATTTTTTTATAGGCTAAAATGCACTTTTGGCCCCCTATGTTTGGCTCTGTAGCAATTTTAGTCCCCTATTAAAAAAAATCACTTTCCAGCCCCCTAACTTCACCCCCTTATGCAACTCCTAGGCCCCCTCTAATTTTGACCCGGTCAAAGGCCACTTGTAATTTAAAATAAAAAAAAACAAAAAAAGAAATTAGAAATAATTAATAGCCTTATGATTAAAAATTAGTGGTCAAGATTAAAAGTATTCACATGCTCCCTCTCTTAGCTAATTTTCCCTCCTCCATTCATTTTCTCTTACGTTCTCCATAAGAACAACACCAGCAACTCTCTCACACCCTCCTTCATTATTTGTTTCATGAGACCACAGCAAGTAGAAGGAGTTGGATATTCAGAGGCAACAACAACAAGATTAAGAGATTTTTATCTATCAATCAAGCTTACAGTTTTTACAGTTGATCCAACCAAAACCTACAATGCCTCACGAATCCTCTTCTTGAAACAAAGACCATCAATCACACAATTGCATATCACAACATCAGGTTTACAACTATCATCTTTCCACATTCCGTTGAACAACTTCAAAGCAGTTCCCAATTTCCCTTTCTTAGT
>Ga0228711_1008420_pt1 | contig 14463 bp, 7 predicted proteins | sample MedpolnodulmetaG_2_FD_177996 | JGI IMG/M metagenome (GOLD analysis project Ga0228711, IMG submission 177996) | Root nodule microbial communities from Medicago polymorpha collected in Santa Monica, California, United States - brown nodules | ecosystem: Host-associated > Plants > Roots > Nodule...
TTGAGCAAAGATAAGTCTCTTTCTTGTGTGATTGAGCAACTTGTAATTTGATATTACATTTTAGTGGAACTCTCCTTGGAAGTGCAAGGGGGACAGGACTACTTCCGGTTTGTGGAAGGAACTTGTATAATTGTTTGTGTTCTTTCTTCTTCTGTTCTTTACATTAATCCGCTGCACAAAGACTCTGAACTCACTCAGACTCTGAACTACTTCAGACTCTGAACCTGAGAACAGTTCTTCAGAACGTAAAAGAAGAAGTTTTCAAAAAACACAATTCAACCCCCCCCCCTGTGGTTTTAATAATATCAATGAATTAGTTTGGATGATTTGTGAGCGAGCGAACACTTTATTCGGTAGCTGTGTTAATTCCTTACTTGTCAGGACCATTGTCCTTAATCAAACTTATCAGACGGTTGCCTAACACAAGTCAAGTGTGGGTCACTATAAATGTAATGTAGATGCCTCTTTCATTCATGTGCTAAACAAAGTTGGCATTGGTATGCGTATTAGGGATGATGAGGGTCATTTTGTGTTGGCTAAATCAGTGTGGCTACCACCGCTACTTGATTTTGATTTAGGGGAAGCACTCTGTCTATTGCCTGCTCTTCAGTGGATACATGATCTTCAACTGGATAATGTGGACTTTGAAATGACTATAAGGTGCTGGTAGACAATATCTATGATATAATAGAGGGAGACCATAGATACTGTCTACTAGCTATCGATCTGTTCAATTTTGATCTAGTTTGACTCAGTTGGTTTCGTTTATTTTTAGGGTTAATTTTGTAACAAGCTTAAAACTTAGAGGTAAATTTGTAACAAACTTAAAGCTTACTAAACTTTAGTTTTAGGTGTAGTATTTTTAGTTTATATTTTTAGTATGTTTTTTAGTTTGACAAACTATCGATGCTACATGTTGTTGCATGGTGAATTTGAGGAAAGGTGTTAGATGATAATTTATTGAGCTTATGCCATTGAGTCATTTCTAGGTTAATAATTTAGTCCATTAGACTTTACTGTATATTTGCGAGTAAAATAAATGTGCTATTATAATCTTATAAAACCTTAACCATATATGTTTTTTTCTTTTCACTTATCATTATTGTCCATTTCATTTTTCAAACTGTTCCTAACCCTAGGTGGACCTATTATTAATTTACTAATCATTGTTAAAATCATATTACTCGATTAAATAACTAGATAGTTAATTTAAGTTATTTAATAAATTATTTTTTATTGAAGGTTTTTCAATTATGGGCATTTTGGTACTCTTAAAAATGATGAACACTTCTTTCGATATTCTTTATAACTCAAAGTTTTCTCTTATACCAATCAATATATCAATATATTGGCATCACGAAGCGTCCATGTTCTCTTGATTTTTTCCTTAAAAAAAAAAATGTTATCTTGATTTTGACTAAAGAATAGAAAACCAAAACAAAAACATCCATTGGCCATTTTTCTTTTATTGTTTCTAAAATAATAAAATAGGAGTCAGCTTTCTAAAAGATTTTTAGGATGTGTTTGGATTGAGAGTTTAAGAGGTGAAGAGAAGGGAGAAATTATTTTTCTTTTTTAAATTACGAACTATATAACATGTTTTTCTAGTTTGTATTTTAGACCATTTACAATGATTTCAACACTCAACACACACTTTTTCTTTTCCAAGCACTGCAAATCATTTTCTCTCTCTTCCACCCAATAATTCAACACTCATTCAACTTTTACACTCTTCAATTGTTTTTCATTCAACACTCTACCCCACCACTTTTTATTTCATATTCTTATTTAATTTTATATTTTTGTTTTTATGATTATATAAAATTACAATTATCGATGATAATTAAATTAAAATAATAAACACTTAACAATTTATCTTTTAGATTTTTGTAAAAACAAAATTTATTTAAATAATTTTTGTTAGATTTTTGATAATTGTTGGGAAAGAAAATAACATTTAAACAATTTATAGACAAGAAGATTAAAACTTCAAAAGAAAAACTAATAGAAAGATAATAATATTAAGATAGTGAATTTTTTTTTTTGTGTCCAAATCAAATGAACTAAGTCTCTATTTACAGACAAAAAAAAAATGAATTTTGGTAAAAAAAATTTTAAAATATTCATTGCAATGAAATAATTGAGTTCAAATAATTAAGATGAGATAAATCCAGCCAGCCAACCAGCAAGCGCCACGTGTTCCTTCTTATCCACCAACCTCTTCTTTCTCCGCGTCTGGCTCACGCTCACTCGCGCATGTCTGGTACGTGGGCAGCACGTGCTCTTTCCTCCAACAATTGCGCACCGTGTGGCCTGCATTTTCTGGCCCATTTAAGCTTTCAACTAGTTGAGAGTTTTCATCACCTCTCTCTTCCACATCATTTTTCAACAAATTTCAACCCCCATTACACAACTACTAAGTGTTGAAATTGTCTTTCAACACAACCATTGTAAATAGTCTTAGTAATTTGATCTCTCTCAAACTTATGCTTAATTTTGAATAATTAAAGCGAATAAAACTATTATTTGATATTACCTTGAAGATAAGGTTTTGAGTTGGTATTTATTTCCAATATTTTTTCATTAATTGTTAAAAAAATAAAAAGACGTCCACATTAGTGTGCTCGTATATACTCTATCTGTGTGTATATATATATATATATATATATATATATTATGAAGGTGTCTTTTAGCAAGTTATTCTATGAGTATTGTTAAAAGACACCAACTAATTTTATTGAAGGTATCTTTTAGCAAAGTTATAACTAAAAAGTGGAAATCACACCTTGAGGTGTGAGTTGCTAAAAGACACTTTATGGGTGGTTTCTAGTAAAACCCTATATATATATGTTGCAATTTAACCGTGTGCGCTATTGGTATACACTCCTTATATTTTTAGTTAATATTTAAAGACCAATATTAGTATTTAAGATGTTGAATTTGTTTTAATGAATATTTTTAAAGTTTACATTTTTTTATAACTTTTAAGATAGATAATTAAAGACATTAACAATCAAAATTGTGAATTTGCATGTTTGAAATAGTCAACTGCGACTTATTCCTCTAAACAAATACGACATGTATTTAGCAAGGGAGAAAATATGTAACATAATATTTATCAAATGTCCAAGAAGTGTTAGCTTATAACCTCAAATATGAAGATTGGTAATTTCACTTTCTCAATTTTAAAACTACAGAACAGACATAGTACTTGTCAAATTTAAAAGATGAGAAGGCTACTTACCACATATGTTATAGTATCCCAATGGACTATAGCAAAAATTAGGTTGACATTCAAGAGCTCCGGTTGTTGGATTCGATATGTTGCAGGAGTGTTGTGGTCTAAAGTCACAAAAATCTTCACAAGCACGTATTGTCCACGAAAGCTCGAATCCATTGCTTAGCATTTCATGAATTTCCTGGTAGGAATAAGGTTGTGGATCACTCTGGTAGGAATAAGGAGCTGCTGACATAGCAACAAGCTTCACGCGGCAATCAATGTTTAATCTCTGAGCACTCAAGTAACTGGCAATTGCATAAACATGACCGGTGGAGTTGGAGTCCCAGTTGACTCTGCACGGAGCTGTATCCACATAATCAGGATCGTCCTTCACTGGCTTGCTACAGTTCAAGTATATTACGTATCTGGACGTAGATCGAAGTACTTCGTATGGATCCCCGCCGTAGCTATTATTGTAATAACCTGAGAAATTGGTTGCTGATAAGAAATAGCGAGGAATCGAGAGGCAATTACCCTCTTCAATTCCCGGATCAACTAGGCTGATCGAGTAGTTGTTGTAGTTGATTGATCTAACATAGAATTTACCCGAAAACAGACTTAACGTTGTGATGTTGTTTTCGCAGGATAACTCATACCTCGGATCACCACAGGTTGCTGGATCATTCTTAAGTCGAAACGGATGTTTTATGTTTCTGATTTTGCCACATGAAGAAGGTGGACAATTTGTTTGGTTATTGTTACTATTGGTAGCCTCACATGTTTGATGATGATACGCTAATATCAATATAACAACCGTAGTTTGGAGGAAGCATACGGCTGATTCCATTAGAGCAGGAGAAGGGTTATTCTCTGCACATCACTGATGTTGAAGATGGACTTTTCACTCAAGAGCTAAGGGATATTATGATATCAAAAGGATCATCTGTGTAAGGACAGAAATGTCTTTTCCCAAGTCAAAGTCTTTTTAGTTGGATTATGCTCCCTTTTAGATCTCATTTTCGAATCTCTCTGATGCCAACAATATAGTATTCATCTCTACTTAATGATAAATAAAACATTCATATTCGTTTCGATCTCTGAAAAATTTAAAAGAATAGACTTTCCATAGACCCCCAACGACCAATCCTTGCGTGAATTGCCAAGGATCCACTAAGTCCTACATTGATTCCTTCAAAGGTGTCAATTGGACAAATGCATCCATAGTGACTAGGATGGATATCCAATATCCAAAAACTAGCAGTTGGCCCTCTCAATCCTCTAGGACCCAAATAACTCAATTTTCTCCCATAACTATTTGGGTCAATGAATTGGTTCAATCTAAAACTTGAGATAATGAGTGTAATTCAAAAAACGATTCATAAGTGGTTGTTAATGGAGTTGAAGTCACTAAATTCTAGGGAGTCAGTATCAATTTATATCTAATTGTTTCAGATATAATTACTCGAATTATATTTTCTAAACGAACGTGAGCCATATAAAGCTTTGTTCCATATAGTATTCATCTCTAGATATAGTCTTTTAAAAAAAAAACACAATTTTTGTGATACATCAATCCATATAAAGCTTTGTTCCGACTTTGATTAAACTCTCGTTTAGTGGACTGTGAGATTAGTCCTTGAATTAGTCGATTTTTAGATTAAATATCGAGTTTTGAAAATAAACAGTTCTCTTAATTGTATGTTTTTGGCTCGTTTCTTTGATTGTATAAAATGTAAGTTATTAATTTTCACTGATATAGTAATTATGATTTAAATTGAGGGTTGAGTAGTTCAATTAATTTGAGTTAAGAGTTAAAGAGTTGATACTCTTATTTTTAAACATAAATTAAGGGAAAAAACACAATAACATAATGACTAGTAATTTTTAACATTGACCATTTCAAAAAACTAATTATAATTTAAATATTATTTTTACTGTTGAATGAAATGGATAAAAAATTGGTCTTGATAATTAAACAATTTTTGTTTTGTTTCTAAGTCATGTGAAACTTTTTATTTAATTCTTACGACGAATGACTTTTCGGCCCCTAGACCACGTTCTATTATTTTAGTTAATTTAGATTTCCCTTTCTTTCTTGTGGCCGACTCAAAATTTATTGTGATGATGCTGCTGCGGTCCTCCCAGTCATATACACCATCCAGTCACTATTATAAGAAAAAATTAATATTTTAGATTCATTCAATTAATTATGTATGGTGGTGGATCCAGGATTAATATAAAGCTTGGACAAAAAAAATTGCAACACATTTACAGGGGTTTATATAAGAAATTGCAAGCAAATAATCAAAAAATCTAAATAAATTGCCCAATTTATAGGGGTTATATAAGAAATTCAAAGGAATTTACATAATAAATTGCAAAAAAATTGAGCCGGAGCCCGAGCAACTACCCAGGCTTGCCGGACCTTAGAACCGTTCATGATTATGTATATGATTTTTTATTATTAACCACATACATCATTTAATGAATGAACTTAAAATATTGATTTTTGCTTTAATAGGTACAGGAGGTTATAGGAGGTAGAACAATTTCTACGGAGAGTAGAAATATCATTGGTTGTTTTTGTTTTTATTTTTTTCCGTTAACCCTTCTTTTCCCAAGGAAAGGAGGCACTGCTAAGTGATTATGATATCATAAGGATCATGGGTGTAAGGATAGAATTTTCTTTTCCTGCTCTTTGTCCTGCACAAAACGCTCGCACCAGCTGAAAAGACATTAATGTTTCTGCGTGAGTTAAGTTACGCAACGTGACTTAACATGCGCACCTTATAAGCTATATGTGAGTTAAGTCACGCACCACTGGCCTGTGCGCGATTTAACTCACGCACATTGGCCGGTGGTTAGAGCTCAAGAACACACGTTTTTTTGGACTTTGTTCAATGCATTGTAATTGGTTTTGCACGTTTTTGTTAAGTTTTTTCACGTTTTTTGACTATATTTATGGTAGATATAACTTATGTTACAATCTCCCCCTATAAATACACCTCCAAACTTCCCCATTTTCTCACACCATCTCACATTCTTACTCTCCTCCTTACTCTCTCCCCCTATGAATCTCCTTCTTTTCCTTCTTTTTTTCCTTCTTTATTTTGGTGTAACAAGAGAAATAGGCCAATTCTGGTGATACAATGATGAGTAGTGAGCAGCTTTCTTGGGAAAAAGAATCAGATTGGGTAAAACTAAATGTGTAGATTTAGTTTTACCACCGAAAGCTGGGTTTTCTGATGTTTTTTTTTAGTTTTACTCCAGGAAGGTAGGTTTTCTGGTGGTTTTTTTTTAGTTTTACTCCAGGAAGGTAGGTTTTCTGGTAGTTTTTTTTTTAATTTTACTCTATGAAGGTAGGTTTTCTGGTGGTTTTTATTTTTTCGCAGATTTAGTGTTACCCTATTGTAAATGTAATAAGAATTATATTAATAAAATGATCTTTTATATCTATTATTTTTGTTTCTTTATATATTTTAATTTTTGCATTTATTTTCTGATTGTGTGTTGAATTAATAAATTCGAATAAAGTAAATAAATGATTTAGAAAATTCAGCGTGAGTTCGAATAAAATTGCGTATTGAATAAATTCAAATAAAGTTACGTATTACAAAAAATCGAAAAAATGCATAATTAAACTCAGCGTGAATTCGAATAAAGTTGCGTATTGAATAAATTCAAATAAAAGTTACATTACATTATATAGACGAGTCATTACATTACATTACATTTGGGAATGTTCCTTCCAACTACAACAATTATCTTACCACTTAATGGGGTAAATTCAAACTAGCTAAACACCAACTCTCAAACATTCATCCGGAAGTTCTATTTTTTCATTCAAAAGATTAAATTCTTGTTAGTTTGGTTTAAATGATGGTATTCAAGTGTCAAAAGAATCAGGTCCAGTCTTTGACACTTCAATACCTTCATCTAAACCAAACTAACAAGAATTTAATCTTTTGAATGAAACAATAACACTTTCGGGTGAATGCTTGGGAACTGACGTTTAACAAGTTTGAATTACCTCATCCAGAGGAAGATAATTGTTGTAGTTGGAAGGTGCATTTCCCTACCTAATCACGATCTTTTGTCGGAATCAAACTGTTGATTATATCTTTAGTTGATCTCAGCAACGTTACCCACATATTGATCCACTGGAACATGCTATGCTCCCAAAACAGGCTCTTCACGTTTTCGTCGTTCGTTAATTCCACCGAAGTGAACGATATTCTTCCCTCGTCGAGCGTTGGACATTTATACCGAACATATTTCACCCTCCTTATGTCTCTGGGGTTGACTCCTTGGTTGAATTCATTAAGTTGATCCTTGAGACCTCTTAACATTACACCAAGGCACAGAACCTTCAACCTCTGAGGTTCTTCGCCTTTAAATTGTGCATGAACGTCGATCCACCCCGCCATTGCTTGAAATCTACACAGTAAGAAATTAAAAACAATCAATGAAAAACTCATTCAAACATTTCATCAAACACTTGGAGTGCAAATTATACATAAACCCTAAAACTCTAAATTACAACATTAACATGCAAACATCTAACCACAATTAAGCAACATAAGTCATTTACATGTAACATTGTATCATTTCTTGCAAGCAAAATCAAAATTTAAACAAACCCTAAATCTAAAAAAAAAAACTACAACATAAACATGCAAACATCTAAACATTTAAGCAACACAAGTCATTTTCATGTACATATTGTATGATTTCTTGCCAAAAAAACCAAAATTTAAACAAACCCTAAATCTAAAAAATTCCTAATTTAAGAGAAAAAATTTAACATATAAACATAAAAGTTTAATGGTGTTTGATTATGAAGACTAACTTGTTATTGGAGTGTTGTTTGATTTGAACTTGAAGGAATTTTGGGTTTGGGTGATTTGAGAGAGATTTTTGAGATTTTTTGAGATTTTAGATGAGAAATGAGGAAATGAAGTGTTCTGTCTTCTTTAAGACAACACGTAGCGTGAGTTAACTAGCGCGGCACAAGTGAACTCACGCAACGTTAGTTAAGTGGCGCAACAATTAACACTTGCGCTACTTAACTAGCGCAAGGGCATTTTGGGCATGAGTGCAGGGTGCGAGCGTTTTGTGCTGGGGGAAGAGCAGTAATCTTCCCTTTTTAGTCTAGGTTGGGATTATGCTCCCTTTTACATCTCATTTTCAAATTGTCTCAAAAAAAAAAATCTTATTTTCAAATCTCTCTGATGCCAACAACTTTTGTGATAGATCAATCCATATAAAACTTTGTTCCAACTTTGATCAAACTCTCGGTTAATGGATTATGAGATTAGTCTTTAAATTAGTCGATTTTTAGATCAAATATTGAGTTTTGAAAAAGAAGCAGTTTTCTTAGTTGTATGTTTTTGGCTCGTTTCGTTGATTGTATAAAATATATGTTACACTGAAATAATAATTATGAGTTAAATTGAGGGTTGAGTAGTTCAATTAATTTGAGCTAAGAGTTAAAGGGGTTGAAACTCGTATAATTAAACACAAATGAAGGGGAAAAAAACACTAACATAATAACTAGGAATTTTTATAATTTAAATATTATTTTTATTGTTGAATGAAATCTTACATGTCAATTATCTAGAAATGAAAAAACAAATATTATTTGTTGATGAATAATCTTTTGTTTGTTATGGGGATTTACATTGAGGATATTATAGTCTTTTCTCAAATATTGTTTTCTTACTAGATTTTTTTTTTTTTTATCCTCAATAGTAGTGAAATTCAAGTCTCATATATTTCCGCTGCGTAGGTAATTGATTTAAATCATTACTTGTTAATGAGATTATGAGTTTGGCGGTAATAACACTCTTCCAAAAGATAGCACACAATTATATGATGATTTTCTTTTATGTGCTTTTAATGTACTATTCTACCGCAATGTATCAAACAAAATTAAGTTGACATCTCCCACTGACTTCACAGTTACTCCTAAATTACAACATTGTCATATAAGGACATGTAAGCAATTTAATCATAAAGATCGAGTTATTATATGAAATTAGAACACACTTACTTGAAAACCTTGATTACCGGATTCGCCGAGATTTGAGACAAGAGTCTTCCTTTGCCTTTCACATGCTCCGGACTTATTACCGGATTCGCCGAGATTTGATTACGGTTTTCTATGGGGCAAACCACTAATGAGCAGAATCGTTAGAGTGATGGCAAAGGGGATCTAGCCTCTCTATTTATAACCGTGCAACCCTAGGAACCACCCATCATGGACCTAGTGAATGGGCCTACACTATGTTTTTACACAAATCAGATTAAGTGCCCAAAAAGCCCATTATCTATTGATCACTTTTATTAGGGCATAAGTATCATCAAATGGATCACAACATCAGTTCATTTTTATTAAAACCAAAACCAACAATTGATTGCAGCCCGCAAAATATTAGAAGAAATTCTAACATGAAATGGATAAAGAATTGGTCTTGACAATTAAACAATTTTAGTTTCCCTCAAAAAAAAATTAAACAATTTTAGTTTTTTTTGAAGGATAAACAATTTTAGTTTTGTTTCAGGTGATGTGAAACATTTTATTTAATTCTTACAAGAACGACTTTTCGGCCCCCTAATAAGATTTCCCTTTCTAGTGGCCGACTCAAAATTCATTATATGATGCTGCTGCTAAGGTTCTCCTGGTCATATACCTGGTAGAGCAATTTCTAGAGACGAGATTAGAGAAAAATAAAATAAATCTCGTTTAATCTGTCGATTCTCAAGGGAAAGAGGTCCTGTTAATTTGGAGTTCGGCCATGGGATAAAGAATAGCCTGATAAAAAATTGTGCTGCCTAAGAATTGTATCCGGATTCTCCCTATTTCTTGAGACGAGAGTAGGAATGTTACTGGTTGCTTTTTCCTTTATAAGAAAAAGTTTAGTCAGCAAAATTATTGATCTAAAATTTGATTCAAATATATTAATCAAATATTTTTTTATATATACTTTTGACATCTGCAAAGTAAGAAACACAGACTTTCACTCAATTATAAGCAAACATTTCAAATAATTTTTTTTTTTTTTGGGTACAACATTTCAAATAATTTATTACACCTTTGTAATAGAAATAACTATCATTTAAAGCTTGTACTTTTACGACTAACATAGTTAAAATCTAAGCATAACATTTATTCTAGATTATGTCTGGATATATTGTACACAGTCGTCATCCTTGTAACTTCTTTACTATGATCATTTCATTCATGTTTAAAAAATAATCCTTAGTACTTTAAAACATCTAAGAATATTCTTAATAAAGATCTAGTATAAAACACTAGAATCAATTTTGGCACTTACTTTCACCAAGAGACTATTATCTAATAATGTCTTACAAAAATTGATTTTAATATACATATGCTCCCATTAACCTCCTTGAGTGTATAAGATTTTACATTTCCCTTTTATTAATCTAAGTTTTTTTAAAACTTTATTAACAAAACAACTAATTCAACTTCAAGAAGCTTGCTCCAATCCATAAATGAATTTTGTAATATATATACCTTTCTACGATCCTATGGATTAATGAAACCATACATTTATGTCAAATAAATGTATAAGATCATTCTAATCAAGAAGTGCTACATCGTTATCCGTATGACATAAGACATACTTCCTCCGATCATTATTATAAGCAAAACTTTATTTTTTTAGATACATTGAATAATTAATGTATGTAGTCTTAATTTATTCAATGTATCTAAAAAGTAGAGATTTGCTTATAATAGTGTTCGGAGGGAGTATTATACAACAATCGGAATTGGAATTGCTATATTTATGCATTATGATGATGTAATGGTTTCATCATGATTTGCATTTGAGTTTGCGCGAAGCCTTCTATAGTCAATCACATCTTAAATGTATTCAAAATACAATTGGCAATCCATGTCAGTTTTCTATAAGAAACCTCACTTTCATTCTCTGAGTCTTATCCATTTGGATGATATAACTAATATCCATATATATTTAGTGTACATGAATTCTATATAAGATCCCATAAGATCTAGCCACTTCTTAAATTTTAGGCTATTTTTTGCCTTCTAGTAAGTGGCATGGTCATCTTCCTTGAGCATCATATCACATTGTTGAGTCAACGAAGTCATGTTTCTCAGCTTAGTGATATGACATATCAGACTTCTATAGATCTTGTGCTACTTGAATTGAGAATCCAACAACAATCATTGTTGAATCAGTTTGTGTTCCATTTAGGGAGAAGAATGTTGGACCAAAATTGGTTAATAGAACAAAACTGTTTAAAGTTTTGATGATAACAAAATAATGTACAAAGCATATCTGATAACAATTAAGATTCTCTAATGTGTGTCTAAGTATGCAAGAAATTATGTGTTTGATGAATTGAAGTTTGAAATATTCGTAGTAGAGCTCTTCATCCTGCATGTTCTTTCGCGATTGACACAGTAAAAATAGCAGGATTTGAAAACGCTTTTGTACAGGTATTTCTAAGATCAATGTGGGTTTCAATGATCACAACTAAACTTTTATACAAGCAGACTTTGTAATAAGTCTTACCGATTGACATTTCTCAAGGAGAATTGTAGAAATTTCCTTTGGTGAAGCAGTGGTTCACACGTTTTTATAATAATTCGACATTATATAATGTAAAAGCCAATTTGGCAAGGAAGCTACATTTCTAAGCTCACCTTCACGTTGTTGATCTTCCAAGATCCACCATGTGAGTTTGACAATGGAGTTTGTTTTGATCTTTTGCAAAGAAAACTTGGGGAAACTAGTTTCCCAGAGACGGCACCACTGTTCAGATCAAACATAAGACTTTACTCGAAGAGGATAAAGATACTCATAGTGGTGGTGGATCAACGGGAATGAGTGTTTCAGTTGTTGATGGCGGTGTTCCGAGGATGTGGTTGTCGCAATAGTGTTGTACCTGCAAATGCTATGATGCCAAAATCTGTATATGATCAGTAAGAGTGAGAGTGAAACATATAGAGATACATATCTTGCGAGCTTGTCAAGAGCTCTTAATATAAGGTTGAAAAGACCATTTATGTAGTAAATAGTGTGATAATGGAGGAGCAACAGTTATGAAATGCATCCATTAATCATGAGATTGAATGTCCGTTAGGGTTACAAACCATTTGGAGCCGTTATAGGCTATTATTGGTCGGAGAGGATCTGATGCCTAAGGGTACACTTTGCTTGCTTGTTGGGATGACTAAGTGGCCCCTTTTTTGTGGCGGCAAGGCTTTTGGCCAGTCCAAATCAAGGTTGATGGCTGATTTGATGAATAAAGAGTACTTGTTTCATTACCACAGTAAATTAGCTGGTTCATCGTGTCTTTTTCCTACTTATAAGTGACACAAACAAATATGTGCCTTTTCAACAAAAAAAATTAACTCAATAACCAAATTAAAAGTGAATTGAAATGATTAACAATTTCAGGACAAAATCTCAAATGACCTCCTATTTAGAGAGATGAATTGCCTTTATAATATTATGCCAATATCTCTTACAAAAAATTAAGAATTTTCTAAGTATGAACAAAATATGAAATTTTAAGTGCTAATTAAAAACTTTAAAATTTATATTTAGTTCATCAATTGCTTAGAAAAATTAAAGTTTTGCTAGAGCGATTTCTACATACAATTTATTGAACATAACTGAAAAAAATAAGACTAAATTGTTCTTTTCGTTCCCTAACTATTGTTTTGGTATCGCTTTGGTCTTATAATTAATTTTTGGTCCATTTTAGTCCTTTAAGTTCATCTCCGTTATACATTTTAGTCCCTTCCCTCAAAGGGGTAACCCCAAATGTCTGAGGTGGACCAACATTATAGATGATCCACCAAAGACCTTAGTAATATTTTTAATCTCAACCGTTTAATATATTTGTCAAAAAATAAATCATTAGATCTTAGAGGTCTGTTGTATCTAACAATGTACTATCATCACCTAATATATTTTTTCCTTTCTTCATCATCTTCCTCATCCACCTTCATAAAAAAGACTCAACAAAACAACAGTTTTATCTTCCTCATTCATCTTCAAATCCATCGACAACAACAGTTTTATCCATTCTCTTACCAAGTCATTCTTTTCAGATTTTATGAGAATCTTTGAGGGTGGGAAAGTGAAAATGGAGTTTACGAGTTTAGAAAGAAATTGAGGCGCAACCCAATTTGGAAAGGAAAATTGAGATTTTGTTTTGGAAAGACAAATCATACATGTTTATTGCTGGGTTTTATTGTTGTTGCTATTGAGTTTTGTTGTTGCTGGTGTCGATTTTGTTGTTGTTGTTGTTGCTGATGGGTTTTGTTGTTATTGTTTGTTCTTGCTGTTGGGTTTTGTTGATGTTGTTGTTGCTAGTGTTCTTTCTATTTTTCAGAAATTCACTACAACATTTTGGCTCTACAACAACGCCAAATTTTTGGAAGGTAAAAAAATTGTTCTGGTAGAGTGTCATAGACAACCGTTTTCATATTCCGTTGTGGTAGTATATGAAGTATTTACAAATTTTATACAATTACCCAAAAGCGTTCTCGTGCAAGAAACCAGAACGGTGTTTTGTTAGTTCATTTCGACAACCATAAAAAGTGTTATGGTATGACTTTTAATTATTTAGATTAGAAAATATAAAACCAAAATTTAGAGCCTATAAAATTTTCATATTATACTAAAATTATACTAATTTTTTTCATATTATACTAAATTGGAATTTGACAAAAACAGAATTCCAAAGCCGCTTATTAAAAAAAATTCCCAGTTGGTATCACTTTCCAAACAAAAAACTTGTTTTTGCCTCTAAAAAAATAAAAACTTCCCAAACAAAAAATCTCACCCTCACTCACCCAGAACCATTCAACGACCCATGATAATTTTGTTTTTCTGAAACTCTCTCAAGCGACCCATAACCATCTGTCTCTCTCTCAATCGAACCTCCCTCTCTCACCCAAAACCCTCAATCTCAAACCCTCACAATCAACACCAATCGAATCTCACATACCCTAAACCTCAATGAAAACTCAATCAAATCAAATCACAACCCTAATCTCTTCTTTATAAACCCTACCACTATCCGGACGAAATCTCTTGGAATGGCTCTCTGAAACCTTGAGGTATGATAAAACTCCTAACCCTCAGTTTCAATCTATAATTGTTCTTAATTTTTGTCTAATTTTGAATAAAAGAGTACCCTTTTGTTTATTTTATTAGATTCCATATATGGGTTTG
>Ga0228711_1008422_pt1 | contig 14461 bp, 8 predicted proteins | sample MedpolnodulmetaG_2_FD_177996 | JGI IMG/M metagenome (GOLD analysis project Ga0228711, IMG submission 177996) | Root nodule microbial communities from Medicago polymorpha collected in Santa Monica, California, United States - brown nodules | ecosystem: Host-associated > Plants > Roots > Nodule...
GACTATTTATTTAGTTTATGAAGAAATATTTTGATTTGCCTTTTAAATTATGCATCGAAATGTTGGAACTATGGTTAACTGACTCATTTCATGAACCCACCTTGTTTTTGTTTTTACGGGAAAGACCCACTTCATTTGTCATGGAGTTAGAATGCATTTTCACTATGGGTAAAATATAAGATGATATGGATAAAATTTGGAAATTATTAGGTTTACATCAATATTTATTCCTGTAAACATGTCAATTTGTATTTCGTTTGTTGTTGCTGCTTTAATTTACATTTCATATAATTAAAAAATATAGTATTTTTTTTATATATAATGGTTAACTTTGGATTAAATTTGTTTTTAGTATCTACAATACTTGCAATTTTGAAGTAAAGTTCCTAAGAATTTTTTAACTTTAGGCCTTAATTTATTGTTATAGAGATTAATGTAAGACTAAAAACACTTTTTTTTTTGTAAAACTTTAAAAAGACGAGACAAAAATTGAATAAACTTTTTGTAAGGATTAAACCTAAAAAATTATAATTTATGGGACTAAAAATATATTTTATCCGTAAATTTCATATATTGGTTTTAAAAAAATTATTTTTCTTTATATTTGACCCCTATTTAGAATTTTCGCTAGCTTCGCCGCTGATCAAATAATCACTAAACAGTCTCTATCATCTAAGGATGCATTCGAATCTGATAGGCGACCACATCTATCTTACGAGTGAAAATAGCAACAAATTCAAGAGCATCATGAGAATGCGTCATGATAAACCCAGGTATGATAATTAAATACTTTGCTCACACTACTATTGCTATCGCCTATCAGCTAGCACAGTGCTTGACTTTGACATCCCCTTTGTTTGGAGAATGAGCATACAATCAATCGCGAAGGAGAAACCACAAACGTCTGGTAGGAGGTAATCCAGGATGAAAATCACTATCTAAAAAAACCTTTTAGTGTGTTCCAAGTTTTGTATTTGGATTATTCTCTTTTCATTTTAGAATGACACAGTGTCATTCGATTTTGGTTAGACTGGCCAAAATATTTTCTTCAATTTCATATTTTTGGGTACGAATAAAACCTCAAAACTCTTAACAAATGTAAAAAAAATTGACTACTTGTCATTTTTTTTTAATAGATAAAGCATATCATTTGACACAAATATTTATCGAAATATTAACGTCTCATTTTATACATTAGTGAAAAACATTGATCTCGTGTTTGTATTAGTTCCATACAAGAACTAATTTACTCGTGAATGATTATTTGTTAACTATTCAGGTCCCTCCAATTTATTTATTTTTTAATAAAGTCTTATCTTTATGATAAAAACTAAGTATTGATTAGGGACAAACATTTGTCTCGTGTTCCAAAAGAAAAAACATTTGTCTCATGAATGTTTTTTTTTTTTTGTCTCATGAATGGTTTGTATAATAAATTGTAATTAATAATATATATTTTTGAAGTAATTAATAATATTATAACCTTTATCATACTTTTATTTAATATTATAAATTAAACTTTATCACAGTAATTTTTTTTAACAAGCCAAAATGCAATATATTATATCAACGTGAGTGATCATCTTGCACAAGGTGTGCAAAAAGAGAATCACCCAAAAGTTTAAACAAGATAGTCACAAATATCTAGCACTGCTCGAAATTACAAGAAAAAAAAAAGACACTAATTAAAATATTGTTTCATAAAAATATAAAATATTTATAAAATTTGTTCCTTGAAATTATCACCTTATTTGATTCCTTCTAGATAATTCTATTCCTTTAATTATTATTATTATTATTATTTATTTGATTATTTTGAGAAAGTATTTATTTATTTTTGTCCTTTGTCTAAATCATTGAATGATAAATTATTCAAGTGCATTAAATTAATAAATTACAATCAATATTAATAATTTTTAAAGGTAATTATCTATTTTTTAGGGGAAAAGGTAATTATCTATTTTTTTAGAAAAGTAATATAATTAATATTTTATAAGAAAATAAATTTTATATAGTATTTAATTTTTTTCATATCTTATGTTATATTTTTTTTTATTAAATTCTATTTTTCATATTACATTTTTTTTAATAAATGATTGCTTTGAATTATAAAATTATTGTTTTTACTTTTACTTCTCATATACGACCATTCTAGAAGTGTAAAAATGATTTTTTTTCTTCATAATATTTTTATGAAACGGTGGCTTTTACTTTTACTTCACATATACGACCATTCTAGAAGTGTGATATTTACCATTTTAGTTTGCAATAAAATTATTAAATTTTTGGATAGTTGAAATTTGATCTGTCCAGTGAGAACGGATGCGTGACAACAGTGACGGATAATGCTTCAATGTGACGGCAACGGTTTCCGGCACAACGACGTTGAGTCTTCACGGTGGAACGAAAGGTGTCTGCATGTACGGTAGCATTCCAACGCTCAAGTTAGTAACGGAACTGAGAAAGAATGTGTAGAAAGTGTTGTGGAAAGTGAATTATACACTGAGGGTGAAGCAAGTTCTCCCTTAAATAGGTGCGCGTTGGTCATAATCATCTCCGGGTTATGCGGCGTGTGATTAGGGACGGAGGAGCACACGTGTAAGGTGATCCTTGCGCGGGGGCGCGCTTCTGTGTTGCGCAGTACACATAAACTGGCGTGCTCTTTCAGGCGCAAAGCCTTAAGGTGATGTAAGTTATGCCACGTGTTAACGTGTGATTGCTCTTCTGACCAGTCGAGAACAAAAACTTATAAATAACAACCATATTTTCTCAAACCCACCCTGTTTCAGACCTAAAAAACATTTGTTTTAGAAGTTTTAAGTTGTGAAGTTAAGCATTTGTCAACTAAAAAATTGACGACTAGGAGAAATGTGACTTCTTTATTGATTTTGATTGTTGGAGGCACAAAACCGAAATAATTAGGATTTTGCATAACTAATTGAATGATCTTAAGACTAGGGTATTTAGTCATTTCATTCTTCACATTATGGGTTTCTTTTGGTATCTTCTTGAATTTTCCTCTTGAAATAATTTTGGTATGTGGGTATTTTATTGGTTCTTGAACATAGGTTGAAGGAAGTTCAAGAGAAAATCCAGAACGTGGAGAATAAAATGCATAAATAACTTAGTCTTGAGATCATTCAATTTGTTATGCATAATTGTGATTGATTCGGATTTGTGCCTAACAACAATTAAAATCCCTAGGCATCCTTTGCACTCCAATAGTCACTACGATCATATGTTGGGACTACGAGTGGTCGTAGTGGCCTCTATTTTTTGTATCGAAGCTTTGGTTCTTCTTTACTATTTTGGCTACAAGCATTTGGGATCTTGCTATGAGCATTTAGTGATTGTCATTAACTTTTCAACCATTTTGCATTGACTTGGACTTCAAGTACGATCATTTATTCCTTTATCTTAAAGGTTTTGTGAAATCCATTTTTCTCATCACTTTCTTCATGTTTTCTTTTTCTTTACATGTAAAATGGAATCAAACCCAATAACAAGAACAATTGAAAGTCAACATGAGGTGCTCACCTCGACACTAAGCATGGCACAACACAAGACTATACCTCCCGTGTCACATTAGGAAACCACCTCATTTTCACATCATGAACGATTATGCACCGACGTGCTCCACTACCTTTAATACTAACAAGTCATCGAACAATCACTAATAGCCTGTTTGGTACCGAGTTTTTCTACCCACGTTTTCAGTAAAAGTACAGCAGCAACCCACTTTAACTCAAAAGCTCCAATTGCCGACTTTTAAAAATCACTGCAATTTTGCTTTGGAAATCCTCCAAACTTGCTTTTTTCCCAAACAAGCACTAAATAATTCATATCATCTAGGAATGCATTTAAATCATATAGGCGACAACGCCTATCTCAGATTATGTTTCTCTTAACAATTTGAACCAAATCTTAGGGATAAAAATAGCAACCAACTCAAGTGCATCACAAGGACGCATATTATAAATAAGGGGTCTTCTCCCTAGGTACGATCATGTAATACTTCGCTGACAATACTTTTGCTTCTAGCTAGCACATTGTTTGACTTTGACATCAGTGTGTCTTTTGTAGGCACCCTCGTGTTTCGATAAGGAGCATACTACTAGTAGTGTAGGAGAAAGCCATCAACATGAAAGTTACACCTCGTTGGCTTAAACAAGAACAAGTTATGTCAAGGCTGAATATCGTCATCTATAAAAACATTTTTCAATGTGTTCCAGATTTTGTGGTTGGATTATTCCCTTTTATTTTCTATATGTAATTAGTTGGGCCGACCAAAGCAATTTCATCATATTCTTAGATACAAATAAATTCTCAAAACTCTTTTTGGATTGTCTGCATGAAAATTAGCAAATGTACAAAATTGACTATCATACTTGTCGTTTTTTTTTTTTTATAGATAAAAACATATCAGTTGACACGAATTTTATCAAAATATTAATAAGTTACGCTAATGAGTGATAGCATTGGCAAAAGTAACATGTTTGCATTGAGTTCAACAATATTTTGATTTATAAAAATTTAAATTCATCACTATTTACCATTTTCCAATACAATATTTTTTTCCCTCTTATCCAATACCTCAAGGACACTCTTTAGCATTTTCCAATATTAATTTAAGGGTTATTAAGTTTTTAGTCTCTATAAATATTCACAGTTTTGTCCTTATAAAATAAAATCACATTTTTTACTCTCTGTGACATTTTCCTTAAGCATTTTAGGGACCAAAATTGTTGATGGAATTTTTTGACAGAACTAAAAGAGCTGCTGGAAAATTTTATAGGGACTAAAAATGCTGATGGAAAATTTTATAGGAACTAAAAAGTATGATTTTATTTTGTAGGACTAAAAACAAAACTGTGAATATTTATAGGGATTAAAATTTAATTAACCCTTAATTTAATCATTGGGTCATGTTAACTTGTACCCTTAGGGCACAAGTTAAGAAGCTTAAAATAGAATTAAAAATAAATTTTATATTGAAAAGATAACTTTTGAAACTTGTAAGACATGAATGCACAATTTTCAAGAAAAAAACTTCTATATTTAGTTTCTTAACTTGTATTCCAAAATCAGAAGTTAACATTTCCCTTAATCATTTTATGCATGAGTTGAGAAACATTGTTGAATCCGTGTTTATATTAGTCCCACCTCCCATGCAAGTTCCAAACAAAAACTAATTTATTCGTCAATGATCATCTTAAGGACAAATATTTGTCCCGTAAATGGTTTGTTTAATCAATTATAATTAATAATATTACAACCTTTATCATAATTTTATCTAATACTAATTAAAATTATATTTCATAAAAATATTAGATATTTAAAAGTTTCCCCTTGACATTAAATTATCACCTTATTTGCTTCCTTCTAGATAATTCTATTATCATTATTGCGCTAACGTTTGAAAATTATGAACTGTATTTTTTTTTATGAAATTTTGATTTTGATTAAAATTAAAAATATAATTGTTTGTTTCTTTTTAATTATAACAAACCAAACTAACCATGATTATTTATTTCAATGACACCAACTAACAAAAAATATAATCTAAATTCTTATTTTTTTTATTGACCCCAACAACAATTTTTGTGTGACGGTAAACACATAATTTCATTGATCGAAACAAAGAGCATTACAAATGATTTGAACACAATATGTGGAGACATTCCTCAACAACAAATTAAAGGCAGCACATATAGCTAAATAAGCCAATGCTTGGACAACATTACATTTTGAGAGTACATAAATCAAAAGTGGTTTAGCAAACCAATATCTACAACCTATCACCCAAACCAATTTCTTTCACAAGTGATCATTGACAAAGGAGAAGAGAAAATCCACAGTCTTTTTATCTATCCAATTAAGGATCGTTTCTTTGACTTTTGCAAGCACATATCGACTATATGTGGGAATTAGTCAAACTCACCATAGATATGGAATCCATTTGTTTGGTTGAGAAGAGATAAAGATTGTTGGCAGCCACTTTCAAATCTACACACATAGCTCTAGTCTAAAAAGTCCAACTACATTGAGACATTTTAACAAATAACTTTTGTGCAACCATAACAAAACATAAACATGAACAAAAATTGAAAAACATGATAGAAGGATAACACATAAAGATACAATCAAACATAACAACAATGGAGCTAAAGCATGAAAAAGTCAAAGGCACCAACTCAAAATAAAACCATGGTGGTTTTAGTGGTGGCCGAATCAAACTTAGATCTGGTGAAGTTGGAGCAGTCACAAAGAAGTGGTTTTGAGGGTGAGGCTTTGGTGGGGGTCTCTCTCCTTGAGAGAGATCTTTGACAGCACTAGATGGAAGCTTGATGGGTTGTTGTGTGGTTTGGACACTCTTCCAACCCTCCATGGAATAACACTTCGGAATCTAGGATCAAAGGAAAAAAGGAAAGGGATACTAGGAGTACCTAGGGGTCTACTCCCAAGTAGGGAGGGTGGACCAGGAGGTGCTGGGAACAACCACCACTTAGATGAAAAGGGAAACCCTAGACAAAGCTCGAGAGAAGAGGTAGAGAGAAGTGAGAGTTTCTCTCTCTACTAATTGATAATTTGTTTTGTTTGACTTTAGAGTTGCTATAAATGTTACTCATATCCTGTTTGTTACACTTTTATTTTAATATTTAAATTTAGTCTTATTTGTTTGTTATTTGTGTTATTTGTATTTACAGTTGAGGGTAATTTTGGAAAGAAAAAAATGAGTGACTATCTAATCTATATATAACAAGATATAAATGGGGTAAATGATTTTGGGACCCTGTTTAGATTCTTTTGGTTATATCTGTAAACAAATTGCATACATAAGAATGATATATTATTGTTGTCATTGCAAATGAATTTCACCTTCGACTTACGAGGACCCCTTTTAAAGTTCTGTATAGAGTAGCCCATCGATATTAGCATCGGAAGAAATCGAAATTGAGATCTTAAAATGAGCATAACCCAATATTTCAAACCAAAACCACCAAATCAACTCAAATGCATTAAAACTACTATTTATAATTTACATATGTTGTAGAACAATAAAACAAGTGGGTAAACGGGCACAGAGCTCCCTTTTGAACACAGGTTATAATAGTGGTTTTGAATAACAAAAATAGTCCATCAAATTTTATATTTAAATTATGAAATGATTGTTACTTTTACATTACATATACGACAATTCTTGAAGCATTTTAGTAAAACTAATTTACACTGATGGTGCACGTATTTTTTCTTCTTCTCATATATGGTTTGTATAATAAATTAAAATTAATAATATTATAAACTTTATTATACTTTTATTTAACACCAATATTGGGAAGCTTCCGTATCGAACCCGTTTCAGGGGTGAGCCATCTCCAACGGTTCTATGATTGTTTTTTCTAAGAATGTTTGAGGTTTTGGTAACTCCGACACGAGAGTTACTATGTTGTGCAGATAAGTTGGCATATATGGGTCATTCAGTTTAGAGTTCATTTTGGTTGTCTGTGTTACCACTAGAATTGCATTCTGATTTTATTGGGAACCGTTGTGGTCTGCCTAATTTCAGATTCCCTTAGACGATGGTTTATTTTTTTTCTTCCCTATTTTATATGTTTTAGAGGGTTTTGGTCTAGTCCACCCTCTTGTATATACTTTTATCTTTTTCTAATAATTTTTTTGAGATTAGCGGTTTAGGATGAGAGTGCAGTGAGGTGCCAACCTAGTTGGGCTGTCACTATTTTTCCTTGAGGCATGTCCTTTCTCCTGACTTGACAAACAAAAAAAATTAACACGAATAAAAATATTTTTTAGAGGACTAATCAAAATATTATTTTTTAAAATACTAAATATTTTTTAAATTGCAACATAAAAATAATTATATATTTTTTTAAATTGCAAAGGGGGAAATTATATTGGCTCAAGAAGTATTAGTGGCCATTTTACAACCTTCCTCAAGGATAGATAAACTCAGTTCCTCAAGGTTACAAGACTAAGTTCTCATCACTGAGATAAGTGATTATCTTTTTTTATGGTGACCGGGGTTCGAACCACAAACCTTGCATATATTATGCATTGTCCTTAGCAACTAAACTACGCTCACAAGGACAGATAAGTGATTATTTGTCATTGTTAGAAAATTAATATAATTATTATTTTTATGTTAAAATAATTAATGTGTAGCATTTAATTTCTTCATATTTTATATATAAGTTTGACTTTAAATTATGAAATGATTTCTTTGAAATATTTACCTGATTGATACCACTAATAATTATAATTTCAATTAGCATTAATATTTTTTAAAATTTATTATCTATTTTTAGTAAAAAAATCAATGAAATTAATATTTTTTATATTTAATTAAATATTCCATAGTAGTATTTAATTTCTGAAAAATTTATGTTATATTTAAATATTCAAATTGTTAATTTTTTTAAGAGTACATATTTTATATTTAAATTATGAAATGTTTGTTGTTAGTTTTACATAACATATGCGACCATTCTAGACATGTGATATGAAAAGAAAAGAGTTTAATGTAAAGAATTGTTCACATATTTAGGTCAAAAAATAATAATAAAAAAAGATAGCATTTCATTATAAATAGAGTAAGAAGGCTTTGTTTGTAACATCTCATATTTAATGTTTCAAAAAAACATTTCATCTTTCATAGCACTTCTTCTTCTTCAAAGTAAGATTCTTCTTTTCATTTTAAGATTTTTTTTCTCTCTTATTTCTTAAATTTTGATCGTTGAAAATTGATATCCGAGATCGTTGAAAATTTTGATCGTTTAAAAATTCTTTAATATCGCATGGCGCTGTTAGGTCAAGAAAAAAAAATAGACAATGGATTTCGTTTTCACTTTTTGTGTGTTATATATTGTATTGTTGAATGAACTTAGTAATTGAATTTGTTAATTTAATGTGTAGTAATGGCAAGAGAGATTATTCGCCCGTGCGCAGCGTGCAAGCATCTCCGTCGGGAGTGCGACTCAAGCTGTGACCTTGCTCCTTACTTTCCACCCGACAACCCGGAGCGTTTCATCAAGGTACACTCTGTGTTTGGAAAGAACAATGTGTCAAATATGTTGAAAAAACTTGATGTTTCACATCATGAACAAGTTATTGAATCCTTGGTGTATGAGGCTGAGGCCTGGTTGAGGGACCCTATCCATGGCTGTGCGGGTCCAGCAAATGACCTTCAAGGTAGGTTGAATGAAGCTCAAAAGGAGCTCAAGAGTGTGAAGAATGAACTGGCCAAATACCTCAGTCCTCAGGTCGTTGAATTTGTTCTCGCCTTTCCTGATTGTTTCGGCTTTAAGCCAAATGCATCTGCACCTACTATGACAGTCGGTGCAGGACAATTGGCTTTTAATCAGCTGCCAGCTGCTGAGTTGACGGCTCAGCAGATTCACAACTTAGAAGTGTTAAAACAAAAGCTTCTTAGTGGCCCCGATTGTGATGATGGGTTGGCAGGATTCCAGATGGATGTTAATGTTCCTGTTGAAAATGGTGGCACTAGTACTAGGTCCCACCCTGTTGGTGGTGGTTCTGTCAGTGGCAGTGGTGGCTCGGCAAGATTCCAGATGGGTGCTGATGTTCCTGTTCGTGATTCTGGGTTGGCAGGATCCCAGATGCTTCATGACGTTCCTCCTGTTGATGCTCCTTTTGTGTTCCCTTCTTCTAGGGTTGATACTTTTGACAATGGTAGCACTAGCAACCAGCAAGAATAATAAGAGATATTGGTGTTGTAGTTGTTTAATATTTGGACATCTAAAACTGACATCAAATACCATAGTTTGATGTAGTTTTGATTTTTATATTGTTTTCTCTTCATATTTACTAATAAAATCGACACCAATTCTAGATGTATTTTGTATGTTTCCATTTATCTCATAATAAAAGGAGAGATGATACGTTGACACACCTATGTGGCAACATACCATTCTACACCTCCCAAATGCCAATAAAAGACAATAAATAGTGCCAGCTAAAAAAAAAAGGAAAATGTTCCCTCCGTCTCTCTCTCTCTTCACCTTTTTTCTCCTTTCTCCTTCACCCCAAAGCTCACCGCCGTCGCCGACAACCTACTTCTTTTTCGACAACGGCGATTGAAACCGTTGTTCTCTCCACCGTCTTCCTTACCACTGTTCAACTGACCTCCCACCACCACCATCATCTTTGTCCTCATCACCATCTCTTTATCAGTGGCCACCCCCTTCTCGCTCAAATCACCGAATCCAAATCGGTTCATCCTCGACCATTTTTGTTGCCATTGTTTTGTCGCCCTCCCTCCGCAATTTGCCGTGTCTTCATCACCGTCACTGTTCACGGACTCACCGTCGTCGTCCATGGTTATTTGGTCTTTTCCGTCCACGATCTCACCGTGAGTTTCAAATTTGATGGTAGAGATAGAGAGAGTAGAGAGAACGAGAGATGGTAGAGAGAAAAGGGAAATGTTTGAGGGTGGGTTTTATTGTTGTAGACAAGGATTGGAGAGGGTGTGTTTCCGTTACAGAGGAGGATTGGCGAGATTGAAAAAAAAGGATAAACACTTGCATGAATACAAATATGAATTATTAATACACGATAGGGAAACATTTAGTAATCGTTAATATATATTAGGCTTATAGCAGTTTTCGTTCCCTAATTTTCACAAAGTTGCGATTTTGGCCCCCTAAGAAAAAAAACTACAAAACCGTCCCATAAGTTTGGCAACTGTAACAGTTTTGACCCCAAGGCAAAAAAAAAACACGGGGCACCTCATTTAGGGTGCCACGTCAGCATAGACCGAGTCAAAATTGGCCTTGGGTGCCAAAACTGCCACAAGTGCAAAACTTAGGGGGCGGTTTTGTAGTTTTTGTTCTTAGGTGGCCAAAATCGCAACTTTGAGAAAATTAGGGAGTTAAATCTGTTATTAAGCCTCTATATATTAATGTAAAAGAGAAACAATAGCATATTGTTCGTGTTTAAACAAATGAAACCGTAGCATATTGTTATCTGCTGCATACAATCTTTAAGAGCACCATCCATTTGAAAGAGTGACAGTTTCTAGATGGTTCATGAATGCCAAGGCTTGTAGTACTTCTGCCTTCTACCAGCCTGCAAATTTGAATAGAAGTTTAGCTTAGAAAGAAAAAAAAGAAGCACTTTATATTTCAAGTTTCTTTTTTTACAATAAAGGAGCATGTCTGAGATAACTTCTTCAGCTACTTTAGCATGTCGTTTTACAAAAAATAAGGAAGATAAGAAACTTGCATATGGAATGTTAACAAAAAATACCAGAAATTATTCAAAACTTGAAACTTTCACACGCGTAAATTAATCAAAATTAGTAGCCAAATGAAAAATAATTTAAACTTCAAACCAATCTTAAATACTTTAGACATTTAATCTACACAAAAATGGTCCATATTCAAAATATTGTTTTTTTTCCTTTGTCAACATATGTTTTTGGATATCTTACCGATGTGAATTTGATGAAAATAAATAAATTATAACTGTTGGAAAATCTTAGGTAATTATATGCGGAACTTAGTCCAAGGTAAATCCGCAGGAACTACCAATGTTTCCTAGGCATTTTCTGCGAAAATAAAATCCGCAGGGAAATGCTTGAACAGAGGCATTTCTATTAGGAAAATCGGGTATTTCTATTAGTGATATACCTGATTTACTTGAAAAGAGACATCTTCCGAGTCCATAACAGTGAAGAGAACAATACCACTGCATCTCTCATGTTTTCTCTCTTTAGTACGAAAACTTCCATAGCAAGAGTTTACCTTTCAAAATAAGATTTGAGGTGCTCCTGTGAGTAAAAGAAAAAATGAACCTATAACACTAAAAATTGAATTATCCCTTTAAAATTCACTGTAGCTCACTAAGAAATCTTACTTACCTCAAAAAATTATCATGTGAAGAATATGTCAAGTTATACAAACTATTTCACCAAGAGATGAAAGCAAAAGAGAAAGTTACATCATAAAAAAGTGAGAGTGGAGGGAAAATTTGAATATGTGGTAGTAGCAAGAATTGTTTTTTAATAATACACTGAATAAAAAAGTTACTTACTAAAATAATAGCATCAAAATATGAGGATAAAAGAATTAAGTGCAAGAATTTGAGTGTTCCTTTTGTTTTTGAATAAAATTTTAGAGATTAAAAAAATTAAAGGCAAAATATAAGATACTTACTCAAAAGATAATGAAATAAAATACTAACTCTTACATAGATTGAAATGATCATTGGTTCAATCTGTAATGCCTTATTGTGAAGCTAATGGATGACATAATTTAAATGGCATTATCTTTGAGTTGATGCTTTCAAGCTGAAAACGAAAACTTAACAAGAGCAATGATAGTTAGATCAAAACTAAAAGCACAGATAAAATGAAGAGACGCATCAAGGTTAATTAGTAAAAATTATTATGATAAAAATCATTTAACTATTGTTTATGTGAACACTACGATGAAAATCATTTCACTTTTAAGATCTACCTCTGTTTCTATTGAAAAATTATAGTTGATGGATGTGTTTTTTTTATCTCAGAGAGAGAGAGAGAGAGAGTTTATGTTTGATGGATTTGTTTCAAAGCATCCAATGGTATTCAACAGTGAACAAATTTTGATTTAGCACATAGAACAAAAACGATTCAGAAACCTTGAATCATGACCAGTAAATTAGAACACAAACTTTATTTCACACTATCGATTATGATATTGGGAAAAACCCATGTGCCACATCGGATAGATAAGACTCTTGATAATAACTAGATGGTCGACCCGTGCGACGCAGGGTCCTATCGGCTATAATAGAGACTAGTAAATGATCTTTGACCCATGAAATACAGAGCTGTATCAATAAATACCAATGAGATTATTAGAGATACAACATCGCAATAAAATTTGTTTTAATATGCCCTTCAATGTTATTTTAATCTTACCAAAATTTTCATTTTAGTGTTAAAATGATTTGAAGCGTAATAATAAATGAGTACAAAGTGTAAAATAATTATTCAAGTTTGAACTAAAAAAGTGGCCAAGTTGAAACCTATAAAATAAAAACTAATTACAGTACAAAGTTTGTAATATATTACATTTCCAAAGGAAAAACAAATTCAATAAAATATGACAGATCATAAAAGAAAACTTTCAACTAATAAAAGGATAACAAAAGATGAAATAACCAAAGCGATTCTATGTCAGAATAACTGTCAAATCATGCTCTTGATCACATTGAATCTTCAATCTTGAGACATGATATTTTAGTACTTTAGCAGTGGATGCATAGCCTCCATTGTGTTAAAAATGGTCACTGAAAATTTATAAATGTGATATATAATGTGTAGAACCTTTCACTCAAGGACAAAGAACAATCCTTCATTTAGTTGCAGCTCTTAGACAAAAAATAGCATTTTTCTCCTATTAGTCTCTATCTTCCGTGGTCCATGGACCACTAATCACTATTGACTGCAATAAACAATCATATCCAACTGGAGTGCAATAAATTTCTTAGCCAAAATATAGAAAATGTAAGATACTTGTAGATATAATCAAGTAAATAAAATCCTTTAACATAGTGAACCAAGATAAAGTCAGTAAAATCTATAAAATAAAATAAAAATCATATCACATCACTTTTGCATATGTAATCACCACAACAATGACCTCAACACAATGACTAATTTAAGTAAAATTTGATGAGTTCCACTAAATTGGAAATAGTACCCTGAATTTAGGAGGGATAATACAACATGAGTTCTCCCCTTTGCCTTCAAAAACCTCTTTGCAAATAATCCACTATTAAACACAACGTTAACTGCAAATCCAAATCAATGAATAAAAAAAAATAATGAGATGTTGTAAATTTAATGAAAATGAAAATAAAAAACAATGTCAGTTATTAGGGATTCAAAAGATGGATTTGAAATTGTTATCACCATTGAAAGATATAGGTTATAATATTGAAGATACCATTAAAAATTCAAAAAATAATTCCTCAAATGATTAGAAAAAGGATTACCAACAACACATGTTTAGCCTCAATATACATTTGAAAATGAACCATGTATGATTGATCCAAAATTCTCTTAGTTCCATTGGACAATGATCAATAACATATTAACAAAAGAAATTTTACAAAAGACACTATATACATCTCTGCTTTTGCAAATGATCAATATTTGGTAATCCCCAAAGGCAATACATACATATCTACTTTTGCAAATGATTACTATTAGTTAATCACATCTCAAAACCTAAACGTTAATCACATATTATAATAGAAAGCATGTTACTAATTTACTTAATATAACAAAACACCTTACTATCAAGTTAAAAAAAAAAACAGCAATTGCATAATCAACAAAGAGAAAAATAAAATAAAAAAATCATCATAATTACTGCAATTAAAATTCACCAAAATAAAGAAACTCTAGTGATAAGGCAATGTTGCTCTTTCTTAG
>Ga0228711_1008428_pt1 | contig 14446 bp, 5 predicted proteins | sample MedpolnodulmetaG_2_FD_177996 | JGI IMG/M metagenome (GOLD analysis project Ga0228711, IMG submission 177996) | Root nodule microbial communities from Medicago polymorpha collected in Santa Monica, California, United States - brown nodules | ecosystem: Host-associated > Plants > Roots > Nodule...
GGAAAGAATCGGGCAAGGAATGCTTGCCTCATTTGATCCCATGAGTTAATGGAACCAACTTCCAATGAATGGAACCAAGCACTAGCTCTATCCCTTAAGGAGAAAGGAAAGAGATGTAGCCTTACGGCTTCTTGATTCGCTTTCAAGGTTCCGCTGAGTCTTAAAAAAGTTGAGATATGCAGATTTGGATCCTCAGCGGGTGATCCAGAAAACTGATTTTGCTGCACCAAGTTAAGTAGTGCAGGCTTAATCTCAAAGTTATTACCCTCAACCGTTGGGTACACAATAATAGCTTGTGGCTCTTCCGTAGAAGGTGTTGCATACTCTTTGAGAGTGCGTTCAGCCATAGCGATATTATTTCGTGCTACTCTCTTTCTTTTATGTAGAAATCTTTCGATCTCGGGAACGAATTCACCAAGACTTTTTGACCTTCACATAAAAGAGCAAGAACCCAAGAAGTTAACGGTAAAAAGAAAAAGAAGCAGTAGAAGAAGAGAGAAAAAAGAAAAATTCTAATCACTAAGAAAAAGTTAATCAAATTAGTTAACTCCCCGGCAGCGGCGCCAAAAACTTGATAAGCAAAACCGCAAGTGAACGGTTTTACCGAAGTAGTAAAAAGAGAGTATCGTTCCGACAGGGAGTTGTTCAATTTGTTTTACTTTTAAGAGATGATTAGAAGAAAGTTTGATTGTAAAGATTGGGTTTTTAAAGGTTAAAAACAATAATAATAAAAGGTGACTTGGGATTATTGGTTCATCGTAACGACGAATTCTTCACAAACAAACCCTAAATCGTGACTTTATATTCGACCTACTTTCTAAAGACAAGTTTCTCTTTAGCGTATCAAAGCCTCTCTCGAGGTGCAATGAGTGTGTTCCTCTAGCAACCACGCCTATTCTCATGGTTGATTGCTATTGGATTCCTTGAAGAACGAAACTTTATATGTTTCAAGGTTTGCTAGACTATTCTCATGTTTCGCAACCCTTGTCTAAATTCACTTGTTCCAATATCAAAGCTCCGCTTTCGCATTATGAATTGATATTTAAGATGATGAATTAACAAATACTAACCCTCCGCTTTCGCATTATGTGTTTGGCATTTGTTAATTCATTATAAAAACGGTGAATTAGATTAGAAAGTAGATTTATATAAAATTAGGGTTTATGGTTTGGTTTGATTATGATTACGTCATTAGACTTATCCAACAATCCCAAGACAAGAAGGGTCTACTCACTCCTGATCATTGTAGACATAGAAGAGGAGAAGAAGAACATAAAATAAATAACAAGAAAGTAAAAGAAGAACTTTTATTAAGAAAGACAATTGTCACTATTGTATTCCAAGAACAAAAGATGAATTGTTGTGATAGCTAGCTACTCTATTTATAGTTTACAATGACTTAAGCCCTAAGAAATATAACAATAGAATGCTCCACAAGAAACCATGGGCTTTTAGGTCAGAAGTAAACTAATAGGTAGCTTGTCCGGGAAGCAGAAGCAGCAAAAGAGAACCCTGAAGGTTGGCACGGCCGTGCTGCTGGTGGCACGGGACGTGCCAAGTCTCTGACTTGGGGATTGACATATTTTTGTCCCATATTTCGTATTTTCATCCCGAATCAGCTCCTAATCCTCTTTCTTTTGCTCCAAGACTAAATCTTTAGATATTTGTTCCTGAAATATAAAAATTTGCAATTGAAGTAAAATAATTCTAAAAGGAAATAATATTTAAATAAAACTAAATCAAATCTAAATAAAATAGACTCAAATAACATATTAAAAACACTAATTTATTGACTCATCAGTGGCCAAAATGACACGGACAACACATCATCCTTTATATTCCTTCGCTTTGGGAGGAATTCCATGAACTTGAAGTACAACTGATGTGGAGTCCCTACCCTCCCTATCTCTTGTTTGCCGAACAAGACACATATTTTGTCTATTACACGGTCAATTTTTGCCTTGCTCACCTTCTTCCCCTTTTTTCACATAATTCTTCCTTGCTAAGTAATTGTTCCTGTTTCTCTACCATGATTTGGTTTATAAGGAGAATCTGAAACGAATAACACTAACAAAAAACTTTTCTTTGCATATCAAAGAAGGGTAAGTGCAAACAACTTATACAATATCAAAGCAAAACATTCACAGCTTATATACAGAAGCTCAAAACAATACAAATTGTCGCGATGCTTAAAATATCTAAACGCCAGTCCCCGGCAACGGCGCCATTTTGATGTAAGATTTTTCTATCAATCAAAAGTAAGTATTTTTGTTATCGTCTCCACAGGGACTAGTGTGATATTCAAGCCGTTCAACAATCGACATTGTTCTAAGCTATAGAATTATCAAGTGTTTTGTATCGTAAGCTAATAGGCTATAAATTGTAAATGGAACAAGAGTTAACAGGGAAATGAATATGCTGGGATTAAACTTCATCAACCTAACTTATATGTATTCTCATGATTAGTATTGCAGATTCTAGTTATCACTCGATATTTTCACGTATTGCTCGGTAAACATTATTCGTTTCTAAATAAGCTTGTGAGTTCAATCATATCAGTCAATTGACGATTCCTCAACCTATTTACCGATATGATAGCATTAAGATTCAATACCTTTGTGAATATTAAACCTAAATCTATTTCTAGAATTTAGAGTTCAATAGACATTATTCTAACCTAGATTCAAAAGGTATTTTTCAATAACAATTCAAATCCATAAGATTAAAAGCATAGAAATCAAGAATAACATCAATATCATGAGATAATAGAATCATACAATATCATACAAAAAAGGAATACATACTAGTAGAGTTGATTACATTTAATCCCAACAAAAAGAGTTTAGCTACTCATTGTCATGGTAACCTTACAAAAAGAAGAAAAGAGATAGATGATACCAAGCCTTGATTTCTCAATGAATCTTGTGACTCCACCTTCAATCTTTGTTAGCTCTTTGTTCCTTGATGGTCTCTCTAAGTTTTCCTCAAAAATCCTTCCTCTACCTTATTCCAAAATGTGGTGTGCAGCTCCTTTTGTGTGTGGCTGAAACAGTGATAAAAAAAATACTTAACTTCCGTGTAACGGCTCCTTATATATTGCCCATGTAGCCTTGTGACCTAGTTCCATTCCATTTTCTTTCGGTTCACATAACATGGTCAAAGCCCAATTGTTTTCTTAATCCAAATCACTTCAATTCTTTTCATTCACCACTCCTCCAATTACTATGACATGTTTGTTTTTCTTGGTGGGCCAATAATGGCATGACATGCTGGTTTATTTTCTTCCTTCAAATGCCACACTAATTGACCAAGTGAACACTAGTTGACTCAATAAATTAGGAGGAGCATGCCAGAGAGAGGTCTGACACACTGACGATCATCATGGATGTCGTACAGATGGATGATAATATTGTGGCTATGAGCGGCGAGATGACTAAAGAGGAGATTGTTCCGGAGGTGATCCGGATTAACAGTACTGGTCGCCCTGCCCTTACGTATCAAATTGCCAGACAGCGCAGGGGGCAGAGGCATCGTAGGCAGTAGGGCTGATTTTGATTAGGTTTTTTTTGGTGCATTTTTACTATGATGATGGTGATGTATTATTATGACATGTTTCGTACCGTTTCGTATTTCTATGACGTTTTCGTACGTTTTATATTATTTCTTGCGCTTTATTTTTATCATGTCAAATATTATTTGGTACATTTTATATTCATGAATTTGCAATTGGATGAAAAAGAGTGAAAAAATTTGTTTACAATTTATAAAACATGTTCAAATGTGGGGAAAAAAGGGAAGAATAAAGCTGCTGGAAATTGAACCAAGTACGCAGCAGCAGTTAACTGCCGCTGAAGCCAGCGGTTGTTAACTACCACTGCTGTCAGCTTCCTCAACGGTAGTTAACTACCACTAGATTTTTTTTAAAATTTCCTTGTGTCATTAGGAAGGTTTCAAAGTCAGAACATCAATTTTCGTTTAGATTTCCTTTATTAAGGCCCAGTTTCAGTTTGTTTTAGATTCTTTTCAAAAAAATATCTATTTTTTTTCTTTAAAAAATCACCTTTTCATGTTTAAGTGTTTGTTTAATATTTTTAAAAAAGTTTTTTTATCAAAAAAAATCTATTTTGACCTTAAAATGAAAAGCTATTACGATTAACTTTTCTCAAAACATATATTTTCAAAAACAATGAGGTCGCACATGTACAAGTTAAAACTCTTATTTTTTAATGAATTTTTATGGATAGTAGGCACACAAAAATAATTTCAGATTCTTTTTAAAAATCTCTACAAAAAATCTCTAGATTCTTTAAACACAAAATCTATTTTTTTTAAACTGAAATAAACGCACCATAAATCAATTTTGTGGTGCAAAATCGATTCTCCATGAAGCAGATAATAAAGGAAATCGATTTTGCTCATCACCAGGTACAAATTGATTTTCATGAATTTAGTGATGGATTTTTTTTCTTCAAACTTTGTTGGGGTATGTAGGATTGAGAAAGTTCATGTGTTTGGGGGGTAAGGTTATAATTGGAGGGTATGAGGTATAATTCTTATACTATGAAGACATTATAGGGCCTAAGTTCTTACGCGTTCTTTGTGCCAAGGGAATCTACTAGGGAAAGTAGGGACCACACGGCAAGGCTGTCCACGGCAAAAAAGCTACATCCATCATCAATCATCTACTTGCATAATTATCATTTAATGTGACATAAATGAAAATATCTAAACAAAGATTCTATTCATCATTTCTCAATTTCACAATAATCACATGAAAAAATAAAGAATAAATGTCACTGGTAGCTATCAAAGATAATTTGTATTGGGGATGGGGTTCGAACTTCAGATTCTCCACTTTTGCACACAAAATGTGTGAGAATCTAACCACTAGACTATTTAACCAAAAAAATAAAAAATAAATAAATCATTGGATTAGTCTCTAAATTTGTAAGATACTTTTGGATAGGTGTTAAAATTTTAAATATTTAAAAAGGCATATGATTGCGTCAAAATATTATTTATATTAACCCTTTTGAAAATATGTTAAGAATTAAATCGATAATATGTATTTTTTAGGCAAATATGTAGTTAAATATGAGGAAGACTTGTTTGAAGACAAATACAAATAAAAAAAGTTTGGAGACACTCACACAAATAGAGAAAAATAAATGAAAAAGAATTTTGTCTTATTATTCAATTTCTTCTTTAATTTTGTTCAATTATGTGTGTGTGCCTAAACATTTTTTTCTTGTGTTTGTGACCAAGAAAGAATTCTTGTTATATATAAGAGTAAAATAAGTTTTTCGCTCAAAAAAATATAATGAATTTTTTACTTTAAAGAATATAGCAAGATGTTTTCACCTTTCAAAAAAATTACTTTAGTTTTGGTCCTTAATAGATAAATTATGTTCATATTAATGTCAAAGTTATGGACTTTTTTATGTTTAAAATATGTTTATTTTATGTTGATTTTTTTAAGGAGTTTTATGTTGATTTATTATGTCCAATTTCAGTATGTCATATTATATTTACGAAATATCAAAACCATTCAAAATTTTATCTCTTAAAGACAAAAATCACATTTTATTTTATACTAAAATCAAATTTTGTTATATTTTTAAAGTTAGAAAGTTTATTTAATTCTATAAAAATCAAAATGATAGTAAGTTATTAAAATATAAGACATGATTAATAGTGACTAAATATTGAGATCAACTTAACACTAGGTTTTTTACTTGTAATAATATTTGGGTGACATAGAATTGGTGATATTGGTAATATTGGCAACCACAATATCATAAGTGGACAATCAGTGGCGGAGCTAAAAAAAAATTTCTGGGTAGGCCAAATTTTGTAATGTGTTTAAATTTATACTTTTGATTAGTTAATTTGAGCGACTATTAATTTTTATTATCTATGGAACATGATTTATACCCGTGTTTTAAAGATATTTTAACATAAATATTATATAAATTTTATTATATTACACATGTACTTTTAATTGTAAAAAGAATTGTGCTTTATTCACACTTAATGTTGATGAAAGCTATAACATTAGATATATATTGTTAAAAGCAACACCTTTGATTAAAAGGTTGTTACCTTGGTGGTAAGGAATTTTTTAAGTTTACCAGCATGCGCCGGTTCGAACCCCTTGATGGTCTTTTTGATAAAAAATTATTTTTAAAAAAAAGCATAAGAAATTAAGAAAAGAAAAGTGGCTAGCAGGAGTAGAACTAGCAACATGAAGCATGCAAGATGCTGGCCTAACCGCTGGCACACGCTATCCAATTAGAATTTCTAGCGCAAGATGATATATATAATATAACATCATACTATAATTTTTGTACATATACCTATTAAAAATGATTTTTTTAGGGTTGGGGTGGGCCATGGCCCACCCTGGCCCATGAGTGGCTCCGCCACTGACTATCAACACATGCCAACAAGCTAAAGCTGCATTTGGTGTTAGAACTGGAATATAACAGAGTAAAATTCAAGTGATCCCTTATTTTAGAGGGAGAGGTAAAAGTTGTCAACCCAATCATTAACAAGAAAATCAAGGGAATAAATTCTAGAAAATCCTGTAATGTGTTTGCATGTAATAAACTAAAAGCAACAATTAATTTATTTTTCATTAGTTGTTGAGATCTCTCTTAATTTACTTTAAAGTGTGCACTAACTATAGAAATTATAAATTCATCGTGAATTTGACACATTCAAAACTAAGTGCAAGTTCCTAACATGTTCATTGGGATACACGATGATTGGAATTTTATTAAGAATAACATGTAAACTCTTTATTTATGTATGTCAACTCTTTATCGTATGCGATGGGCTATAACAAAAAACCAGTCAATGCTAATATCTACACGTTATAACTTCAACAACTTAGCCTCACTTTTAACTAATATATGATTTTAGGTATAACTATAAATGTAACTTCACGGTTGAAAAAGTAAAGACCAAGTATACATAAAAAGTTTACATAAATGGGAAATAAAATGTCACAACACACCAAAAGACTCAGAGAGTTACCAACTAACTATTTTAAATCAAATTCATGCTACATATACACAACTTAACTATTAATGAATTTAAAATTTTGCAAAGCACACACAGCCAAACATACTTCTCTAAAGGAAACTTGTATCCCAGCCATAAGGGAGTAAAATTAACAGCCACTACTGCACCTAAATTAAACACCAAAGACCCAATTCTATTGACTATTCGATCATAGCATGAATGCGAATAATTGCCTTTATCATGACAAAGGTGATATTGGTGATATAATTGCCTAATTTCTCATAGGAAAAAACTAAATGTTCATGAAAGAACTGCTAAGCTAAAGTAAAATAAGCTTGTGTGAACATCTTACAAGAGTAAAGCATGGCACAATGTAACTAGCAGGAAAAAGAAAATATCTGAATGAAGAGCGGAAAGTGGAGAAAAAATGACAACCTAATCACAAATAACAATCTAAATATCTTGACAAAAACAATGTGGTTTAAACAAAAAAGGGCTGGGAGAAGGGAACAATCACAACCCGCATCTGGATTATTTTGCATGTTAAAAGTATTTGGATGTGAATTTTCAACTACCGATTGCATAAACCACTCCTGTTAGTACAAAACAAATTTCAAAATATTTGTGGAGATGGTGTAAACTAAATACAGGCAGGGCGAGGGGAACAATCAGAACCTACAGCTGGATTAATTGCCACACTAAAGTGTGTGCATGTGCTTATTCAACTGCTAATTGCATTAATCACTACCATAAGTACAAAAGTACAGCTTTCAAAACATTTGCGGAGATTCAAACCTAAATATTTAGAAATCTGTTTGAAAAATAATACATGCAAGGGAAATTTTGGAATATTTGTTTTAGAAGCCTAAAAATCCAGCAAATGCAGGCGTAGGTTTATAAAACATATAAAACCACATAGAAGCCTAAATTATGTTGTGACATACCTTATCTCTTCTCTTCCTCTTACAGTATGAGGTGAAACCTTCTGTTATAAATTGGGAAAAGTGATCCCTCTCCCGCTCCTAAAGACATGAAATCAGTATGTGCAACAAAGTTAGTTTGATTAGCAGGCAATATTTTAATAGAATTAAAATGTATGAATGAAAAGCAAGACCAGAAGAAAAATATGAAATCTAAGCAAAAGTGAGAAAATAAGATGTAGTACTGCAATAAACCACGGGAGTGTAACCAGAATGAGCAAATCTAATGAGTTAGCCTAGATAATATCGTTTTTGTACGAACGTTATTTCCTTCATAACAGTGGGTGAGCAAGAAACATCCAAGAGGTTGCATTTATACCGCTGAAATTACACTAAAACATGGAATGGAATTAGAATCCTACCATGATGGGAGGTTAGTTTGATTCACAGTCCACACACAATATTTTTATGGAATTAGAAAGAATTATCAAAAGCTAGACCAGAGGAAAAATGGGCCAGCTAAACAAAAATGAGAAAATATGATGAAATGCAACACATCAAGGGAGTTAAACCAGAATGAGCAAATATAATGTCTGGATAATAGCATTATTTATGTAAGAAAATTATTTCCTTCAATCCATTTGTTGGCTTAGGTTTAATATGCTTGTACTAGAGCAGAATACTCTTAGAAGTAAAAGTTCAGGACTTCCTTATCTCCAACAGCGTTCATGTTTCACTTTCAAATTCAATTACTTCTAATAATAATATATTAGTCTCTTATTCCTTGCTTATTTACATCTTAAAAGATAAAAACACCCATTCTCACTAACTCATTCTCAAAAGTCAAAACCGTAACATTTCTTTGATTTTGTAACAAAAGGTCATAAGTCTGGCCAGTTATAATACAAAAAGTCATGCTGCCCAGGCATTCCGGCATGCGTAGACTCAGGCTTTATTTGCGAGTTTGGAGGGGAAGGGAGGGGAGGGTTGGGTAAAAAAGGAAGGAGTAAGTGAAAGAAATAGAGGACATTGGGAGGAGAGGGCTTTGGGGGGTTTATTTTTCTTCAAAATTCAAAACCCTCCTCATTTGAGGGAACTAAAAAATTGTATTGGAGGAGGGTTTTGGGGGGTTTATATGGATTCTTCAAATTTAATCTATGTTGTTATAATATTCTTAAAATTAAAAATATATTGAGCATAAGCATTAATTTATCACTCATTAAAAAAATACTCTTTCAAAAAATGTGAAAGATTTCTCAAATTTCCCCTATATTTCTCACCCCCCAAAGCCCTCCCTTCCCCTCCCCTCCAAACTCCCAAACAAAGCCTTAGTGAAACCTAGACGCATTTAAAAACCTTCAATATAAATCCCTAACCTAAAATCATATCTTCTTAAATCCCCAACTGCGATTGCAAAAATAGTTTTAAAACCACCTATGGCAGACTGGTAGTGGCAGTGTTCCTAATTCTGCAGAATGTCACTAATTGATTGAAAATTTACTTATGATCCCAACCACAAAACCCACAAACCTTCATAATAAAGACCTCTTTTTGGGAGAAGACCGTTTAAACCCGTGGAAAACAAATCAGTAAGTCGTAAAATTGATTAGAAGCTAACCTAATAAGTACAATATATTACGATCCAACAAAGCAGAAATATGGATACTGAAGGAAAAATACATTTAGCCCAACATTAACATACCATATAATCTACGCTCATCTGCCTGACCAAATCATACAATTCTGAGTCCCCGTACACTTGGTCTGCAACAGCACGGAAAAGGCAATTCCCATCCTCTGACATTCTTTTTACTTCAAAGCCTTTTACCCTTCTAATATCAATTTCAAACTGTCGCTCTCTTTCCTGACATGGATGCAAATACCATTTCAATATATGATATTATCTCAGTGAAGGCCATGAATCAACCTTCTAATTAACTAATATATAAACATGCAATAGTGCATTGCAACATCTTCAAGCATTACGATACAATCATAAAACCCAACATTAACATGCCAATATAGGAAACCTAACAAACAATTCTTTCAAAACTAGGCCGCAATGATGCAAGCGAGTTTAGTTTAGCCATAACTAGAAATAAATGATGAAGTAATATAAATTTTGAAAGTCTAAATGAAGTAGCCCAGTTATAGTGTAGGATAGTTTATCAGAGTTAAACATTACTTCATTACCGTGGTTCTTCTCTTATAGCATGAAGAGAAGGACCAAATTATCCACCTTATTCCTACGAGTCTTTTGGCAGAATAATCCACAAAAATTATGTCCTAAAGCATTGGGAACAATGTCATTTGTAACAACATTGCTTTAACCTATCAACTCCCTCATCTAACTGGGGATATAAAAAAATTATGCAATTAAGCTCATGAGAACATACAACAATTAATTACTCAACGAGACCGAGGTAATCATCAACTTACTACGTCATCATAAGAGGACACATAGCATGGAGTCTGTTCATCAGCACTATTATACCCTTCACTTTCACTATGAGCCCGGGGAGATGAAGGTCGAGACCCAGCAGGTGAAGTCCTAGCTGAAACAACAACAGGCCACGCAGATCCTCTCCTTGGTGATCCTACATTAACAGCATTAGGAGTCCCCGATGCACTCCTTCTTGAATTTAAGTTAGTTGATGAAGGTTTTGGAGGTGGAACAGGTGGAGGTGGAGGAGACGAACCACCACCACTAACAACAGGATTAACCTCACACAAGTCCTCATTCTCTATCACAGGTCTTTCCCTCGATTCTTGCAAACCCTCAACCTCTTCTTTAACATCTTTCCCAGGAAGATCAACCAAAACTTCATTGCCTAAAGGAGTATGAGTAACATTCTCCTCAAAATGAAGACTTTCCATTAAAGGGTCATCACTCTTTGCCCTATTACTACTCCCAGCATACTCCAAAACATCATCACCAACAACCAATCCAGGCTCCTCCTCTCCACTTTCCTCATCCTTAGTAACAGATTGCAGCTGTGTAACCTGCTCCGGCCGAGCAGAAGAAGACCCGGCACGATTAGGGTTAGGGTTAGGGTTAGAATTAGTGTTCTGAGAACTACCACTAGCAGCAGAAGAACCACGTTGAACATAGATACGAGTCATGCTTCTTAGTGACCCAAAACCCTAATCCAAAAGAGTTTATCGCGTGTTCTTGCCTTGGGAGCAGTGATTCCAATGCCTTTGCTGAACGATTTCTTCAGATCCTCGCAACAAAACGTTCTCTGCATTCCCCTAATAATTCTCATCAGACCCAAATCCTTCAACTACTTTAAACAACAAAACCTTCTTTGAGATGTCGAATTTACCGAGATTTTTCACCACCGTTGATTCAGCTTCCTCCTCCGCAACTGCAACCTGCAACCACCTCCCAGAAAAACTTCATCAAAAAAATCATTTTTTTTTCAATTGGTAACAAGAATCGCACGCGGAAAAATCGAATCGTGAAGATTTAACAGGGAGAGAAATGAGAGATGAAGTTAAACCTGTGAGAATCGTAAAAATTGATGAAAGATTAGAGAAATTAAGAAATTGGGGAAAAAAATTAGGGTTTTGTGTCGGAGAAAGAAAAAGAAAACTGAGAAAAAAAAATGGGAAGAAGAATGCGATAGCGTTTTTAACGGTGGAAGGAAAAGAGAGTGGCACGTGAGATAGAGGTTTGGTTATGACACGTGGTTAGTTTATACAGTTGATGGCACGTGCTATCTTAGTCAAATGGTTTGTGATGATAGATGAATGGTGGTTCAGTGACTCAGATCATTGCTCTAAGGTGGTACCACCACCTTAGCAAGTATTTATCTGGCCTTAATTTTATTTTATTTTTGAAGAAAGAAAATCTGGCCTTAATTATAAACATCATTTTTTTTTTCCTCGTAAACTTAGCTCAGTATGGACAATGCATAAAATATGCAAGGTCTGGGTTCAAACTCTGACCACCACCAAAAGAAAAAATCATTTTTTTATGAATAAATTAATTAAAAGCATCATTTGACAAAGAGAAATGAGTTTATAGATATATAAGTGCTCTTTCAGATTATTATATTCATTTCGTCAAACATAATTCTGATTAATATTGTTAATTTGTTTTCTTATTTATAGATAAACAATGAACACCTCTAAAACTCATACACAAACTTATAAGTTTTAGATTTAAATTTATATATATATATATATGAAGGTGACAATAGCAATGTTTTCATTTTATGCTCTGTATGGATCGATGAAATTGAACAAAGTGAAGCGGAATGAAACATAATGGAAAGGAGTAGAACGGAACACATTTTAAAATGTCGACAGAGTCTGAACCTATTTTAATTTGGAAAATGTTAACGAGTGTCCTGAGACATTTGTCAAGGGTCTTAAATAGGAGTAACTTTTTATAAAAACATGTGTATTTAATGCATTGAAAATTAAACTATTTGACTTTTTTAAAAAATAATTTCCAAATTTAAAATGCTTAAAGAGTGTCCCGAGGGCACTCATTAACAAGATCCTTTTAATTTTCTAATTCTACTTTTATCCTTATTTAAAAGACACTATATTATAAAAAAATTAAATCATGTATTATCTTTTACTAAAATCATGTATTATGTACTAACTGAGTTAAGCTTACGAAGACATATTTTATTATTATTATTATTATTATTATTATTATTATTATTATAAAAGAAAATCATTTGTGTTTTAGTTCATATGTTGTAGACTTGAAGGCAATCTAATCATAAGAGATACATGGAATGTTTTGTAACATGTTGTGTAATGTGTATGATTATCTTGTATACATATATTGCATATTTGATTTTAATTTTAAGTCAAATGGTGGAAAAAACCAAACTGTTAGGAAGACTGAAAGTGAGATATAGACTTATCTTTTATTCTAGCATTGTTGCACTGTTAACGATTTAATATCATTTCACAAGGCAGTTCCTGCTTTTGAAATACATCAAAGCTCATAGCCACACTCATTTTCAGTTCCTACAATATGCTTTCTATTATGTTGTTTTTGTCATTGTCACCGAGCCATGTATTTACATCACTTTACATGCTTTGTATTTTGTAGGGTTAAAACTCTCTTGGACATGCCATTGTTGGGGCTGATGCTGATTTTATGGTACTGTATTTTTTCATGGATAAATCTATTACTCTTTTTAACTATGTATATGTTAATAGCTTATTCGAGTTTGACTTGCCACTAAAATTTTCTCTTTCTATTTTATTAAATTTGTGATTAAAAAAACTATTAAATTAGATAACAACATAGTATTAATATGTTTGTGCGTAACTCCAAGTTGTAGAAAAGTCTATTTTTATTGTAATAATAACATAGAAAAGTCCTAAATAAGCCTCAATAGCATCAATCAATTTAAACTTCATTTTAAAATCAAGTTTAACTTACTCATCTTAAATCTCCTCATATTAACCTTTTCAACTAAATATTAATGTTTATAACTTACTTGAGTTTGAATTGATAATAAAATTTCCACTTTCTATGTTGTAAATATTCGTTTTTAATATAAGAAAAATGTGATCATTTGTGTTGCTACAAAGTATAAAATAAAATGTTTTTGGAGAATGAGAGAGTACCTATAACTAACACTTTCTCTCATGTGAGAGTATCATAGATACTAGAGTTTTAAAATTTATCCTAAACCTCCAAAGTTATCATTCAATATATATTTTTATTCTCCCATATTTGGTGGGATTTTCGGTCCAATGAAGTAGAAAAAAATAATCCAAGTCAGGTGGGGAGGAGACTACTCTCCAAATTAAGTACTTAGAGAGTTAACTTTGTTGACATAACAAGTTGAATCCTTCTATGTATATTTCATCCCTCCATCTCTAAATGATTGATTAATAAACCTCCTTCCCTATTTATGTTATCTTTTGGAATATTTAATGATATTCTTGGTTTTTTTATTGGTTATGATGCCACGTTATGGTGAAGGAATGAGATCAGATTTTTATAACGCTAAAGGATAATCAAAGAATCAAACAATGATTACTTCAACATCTATGTCTAGTTTCCGCCCAAAATTATATCTTTGAAGTTTGTGTATTCTCCGAAGGTTCTTTATTAAAAATTAGAAATTCAACATTCAACATAAGCACATGATTATTTGGCGGTCATCCTCCTCACGTTAAGCATAAACAATGTTGAAAATCAGCATGATTTTGTCCAGAAGGGAAGAGCTTGTGTCCCATAATGACTGTTGTGAGGGTTAACATATAACAGTGTTTACAGTCCTTGAAGTTGTTGGGTCTGACGTGACATGTTGATAAGAACTCAAAAGTAACATATTTTATGTGTTAATTTAGGCATTTTAGTGACTTGTGCTGCAAGTTATCTAAGGAAAAACTACCAAATTGGGTTCTTTTACCATTTATGCTTTACATGCCTTACTCAACTCTTTTTGTGCAGGAAAATGCAAGCAAGGATAAAAATGTACCAAGTTCACAAGATTTCGCTATTAGCGAAATCTGCG
>Ga0228711_1008429_pt1 | contig 14446 bp, 6 predicted proteins | sample MedpolnodulmetaG_2_FD_177996 | JGI IMG/M metagenome (GOLD analysis project Ga0228711, IMG submission 177996) | Root nodule microbial communities from Medicago polymorpha collected in Santa Monica, California, United States - brown nodules | ecosystem: Host-associated > Plants > Roots > Nodule...
CTGCAAACACAAAGAAATAAATTTATATCAGCACAAGTATTATACAAACAACTATACATTTACGATCCAATAAGTAAAAAAGAAGAAAAACAAATATTACCACAAGCAAGGTCATGTAACCACCACAGGAGGCCACAGATGAGTCGGAGGTAAGAGATAGTTGCTCATATAGGAAAGCAAGTCTCATCCCACCCCATGACCAGCTATCCAACTCGTCCATATCTTGCAGCGCAAGCAGCCACAACAAATTAATGTTTTTGCTGTTCTTGCCGGGAAAAATGGTCCAGCCAAGCAAGAGCAACAGAAACGCCTTAATATAGGCCAACCTAACATGAGCTCGCTCGTCTTACTCCTCTTGTGTGTCAATCTCAAGCAACTGATTACACATATTCAAGAGCTCCTCGTAGCGCCTGTTCAGTACACCAAAAATGGCGTGAGCAGCACCCTGTTTTGTCATCTCCTTAGCGGCAGCCTTCGCTGTAAAAAGTAGGTCCACTTGCATCATCTCTAGCCCCTCGTCACGGGTTAACTCTCTATCAAGAAGGAGCCTTCCGGTGATGAGGATGCCTAAGAGACACGCCACATCATCTAGTGTGATGGTCATCTCCCCGACAGGTAGATGGAAGCTGATGGTCTCCTCATGCAATCTCTCTCACATCGCACAAACGAACCCGTGAGAGATGTTCTCGTACCCACTAGTCATGAGGGGAGTAAGACCGGACATATTCACTTCATCCCAAAACCATTGGTTTGGTGCACCGACTGAGGGATTGTCGGGTTTTTAAGGCTCAGCTTCTTCCTGTGCGAGATACCTTTCACCCTATGTTTTTTTCGAAACTGAAATACAAAAACAACAAACAACACCGTAAATAAATAATAAGTAAAATAAACATTAAATATATTCTAACATAAATTTTAATTCTAACACTAAATAAGTAAAATAATAATTAGAATAAGTTGTAGAAATAGTAAAAGAAATAAAATAAACATTAAAATATACTTACATCGGCATCGACCCAAATCCTGCATGTCACATGTCCACCAAAGTGAGGTAAAAGCGTGAGCACAGAAGGCCCCCCTGCATAGCCGTCCGGTCCGGCCTCGTACACCACCCTCGGCACCCCCTGAAAACGACCCCCACCATCATGTTGTTGAAGCTCCTCAATATCAGTCTGCTCCTGCTCAATATGAGGCTGCTCATGATGATCCTCATACTAATGATGCTGATACGCATCAAACTAATACTGGTGAGGCTGAGGCTCCTCAAAATGATACGCCTGATCCTGCGCCTACTCATACACCTGATAATCCTGCTGATATTGTGTCGAGTCCACCATCTGGGATGGACCCGTCACAGACGTTGATCCCCCAGCAGCATCAACTCTACCAAGTCTCATTCCCCCAGCTCTCCCTCGATCAGTCATAGGAGGGCGTAATGCTTGTTTCTCCCTCCGTAAACTACCAGTAGGGGCAGGCCTCCCTGCCCTAAATCTGTCACTCCTATCCTGAGACGGCTCAGATGGTCTCTGGGATGTATTCTTCTGAGACATATTTGCAGAACATTTCCAACAATTGAACAACAAAAAAACTTATAATCAACAACAACAATTCAATCCGTAAACTACAATTCAATCTGTAAATTACCACATTGTCCTGAAACTAACTATAATCAACATTAACAAATATATTTCTAACTAATTTCATCATTAACAATCCAAAAAACAAAACAAAAATATCATTGAGACATTTTATCAAACACATACAGTGCAATTTTCAAACAACTAAGAAATCTAACAATTTCTAAACCATAAACTACCACATTGTACCCTAAACAACATCTAAAATACAATTCCTAACCTAATTCATCACTAACAATCATCGTAACTAACATGCAAGCCAAATTTCTAAAAACCTAAAAATATCTAATTTCTTCAAAAAAAAAATCACAACATTTGAACAAAAATTAAGCAATGATGTAGAATAACTAACACTTACTTGTTCAATTGCGTGATTTGATGATGATTTGTTTGAGTTTGGTGAAATTCGCACTTGGAGGGGGAAAAATCGTATTTTGTCGAAGTTTGAAAGTGAGAGTGTTGTGTTGTTGTTTTGCTGTATAAACACTTAAGTCACACTGCGTGACTTAATTAACGCGGCGTGACTTAAGTGGCGCATGATCATAAGGTGCGTCAGTTATGTCACGCAGCGTGACTTAATTAACACAGCAGGGGCATTAATATCCATTCAGTTGGGTGGGAGCAAAACATGCAGGGAGAAGAGCAGAAATCAAATACTTTGAAGCATGTGACCTTTTAAAATGATGAAGTATCTGTATTGGGTATGTGAACGGTACTTGTACAGTGTGTACCAAACTATATCCATTTTTGTTTAGTGATTCACAGTACTAGAAAATGCGTAGGCAGTGAGAAAATAACGGAGATTATTTATCGTATTTCAATTCTCTCTTTCGTTTTTGATGAAAAATAATTGAAATGGTGGACAAAAAAGTATATATATGAAACATGATAATATAAGTATGGTTAAATACATGGTTAAAATACGAATAATATTATACTACTTTTATTATAATTGATTTTTTTTCTCAGCATGCTTTTGCAACAACAATAGTAATTCTCTAAATTTTTTGTTTTGTATTTTTTATTTATACTTCATCCGGTGATTTTTATAAACAAAAAATAACTTTTTAAATTTATTGAATAACTAAAGTATATATTGTATATATAAACCAAATACATTAATTATTCAATGAACCTAAAAAAATATTTTTTGTTTATAAATGTGACCGGAGGGAGTATTCTGAGTTAGAGTGAGGTTGGATTGCTGCTGCTACTCTACTTTAAGATTATAATACCAATTTTTTACTTAACCTTGTTTTAATTGAAATTTTTTAAATATTACTTACTTTTTCGCCAAAGAAAGGCTATATATATTAATTCCTCATAAAACATTTATCTATAATTAGCTTCACTGTCATAGACATTGAAGAACTCTAAGCTTTTTTAGTACACTATCCTGAAGGAAAGAGGGGTAGCATTGGAATAAATAAATAAAGTATGAAGTGGCAGAAAGGTTCTTTGTTGTAGCTTTTAGAGGGTGTTGTGGTCCGCAACTACTACTACTGATTGCAACTATTCAGTCACAAGCAAGCACTAGCAGCAAGCATTTCAACTCTCTTTCTCTTCCCTTCATCTTTCTCTTTATTAATAATGCAGTTAAGGGAAAAACACCATCACAAGTTTTAGCTAATGGAATTTGAGTTCAACTGATTAAGCATTTTCTTTTCTTTTTTGCCAAGGTAGTTAAAACCTTAAAGGGTCTCAAAAAAAATAAATATATATTCTTATTTTTTTGTTATGTGCATGTTGATTCTCTTTTACTTTCTTAGTTCCAGTGTTTCAGTTTGGAATATATGTGCATGCATGTATGTATACCCTTTTGAATTTCTTGCTTAATTTTTCTATTTTATGCTTATGAATTGCTTGCTTCACATGTTTTTGTTATAAATTTCTCTTTCATTTCTTTATGTTTTTTATGAGATCTTAATCATTATCTGGCTTTTTTACTGCTTACTGTTTTCTGAAAGTGCCAGCAGCAAATGTGATCTTTATTCTGTAGTACATGGCTTTGAGTTGCTTTTCGTACTTGTAGTTACGCTGCGAAGCTTTATATTGCGGAAAACTGTGGTTGAACTTGTAGTTGCAATGTTGTTGCAGAGACCTCAAAACCTTAGCTTACAAAATAAAAGCTTCTTTTGTACTGAGAAATTATTGAGAATTTGTTTTGTGAGTGTTCATCTGAATATGGTTGGAGTTAATCTTTTCATGGCATGCTACTTTGTACTGTGATTAGTATCTGCCAGCTAGCTATTTGGAACCTTTATAACCATTTAGACAAAGTGAAGTATAGAAAGGAGTTTTGATTAATTAAAGTCTAGTAGCTTAGTGAATGAAGCTTGTAATCTCATGGTTTTGCAGAAGGAATTGGATGTTGATGAGAGTCTGAGAAAGGATGCTAAACCAGCTATGGTTTGTACTGCCAATGATTTACAAGAATGGAAAGAGTTTCCCAAAGGACTCAAGGTTCTTCTCCTTGAGGGAGACAACACTTCTGTTTCTGAGATAAGAGCAAAGCTTGAGGCCATGGACTATAATGGTAAGATACTTTTTGGATTCTTTCTTTTTGTTAGTGTGTCTCACTTCTTCATGTACATAAATTTTGGTCTGCCAATTTGTACTTTGGTTACCTTGGGAGTAAAGCTTATCTTAATCTTTTTGTAATTTGTACTATGGCATCTTACAAAGCGTCATTGCTTTAGAATTATAAAATGTCATTGCTTTAGAATCCTTGAATAGTAACCAGGTGGTTGAATTCAAGTGGTTAATGAGCTTCAGTTAAGGTTGAATCGTTCGGGAGAACCTGGGTTCGAATCCTGGCTGGAAAAGCCCTAGCCCAAGTTTTACCTACCTCCCGACCGAACTCTAAATTACCGGAGTCCCTTCCCCTAGAAACTGGAGGTTTAAGTCCAAAAAAAGGAATCCTTTTATAGTTCTTTGCAAAACTGTGATCTCGGGATTTAGTTGCAATGGTTGCTATATATTTTGAAAAAATACATCTTCCTGTGTTTTTATGGTCAATATTACTATATGGCAATTCTTTACATGGCTTGTGAACATGTCTAAGCTTTCATCTTTGAAGTATGCACATTATTTGTTTTCAAAACCGGATATGGTCCAAATTGTGATGATACTGAGTTTGAATCTTTGATATTTTCGTAATTCAATCATTTTTTTAATTGGTCACTACTCAATATGAATTAGTTTCTGCAGAGGGCATGCATTTTTTATTGAAATTCTCATGGTTCTTTTACTCAACTCTGTCTCCCTGATTCAGCTTTTATGTACATGCTTGCCTTTTCTGTTAAGTTGTTTATTTATCCTCAGAGTTTCTATACAGTTTCTCTATTCTGTGATGTGGATGAAGCCTTGTCAGCAGTCTCAAGTAAACCTGAAGATTTCCATATAGCCATAGTGGAGGTAATGATCTTTCATTTTCTATATAAATGACAAATCATTATCTAGTAAATTTGAAACTTAGGTCTGCGTGGTTATTGAAAATAAAATGAACATCTCTAAGGAGAAATGATGATGTTGACCTGTTAACTACTGCTGCCAAATTTCGTATCTTTGTAAAGTAATACGGCTTTGATAATGTTATTATGCATTCATCCTAATTGTAGGTGAGTTCAAGCAGTTGCGAGGGAGGCTTCAGATTTCTTGAGAATGCCAAGGACTTACCAACCATCAGTAAGTACATAAACCAAACACAAATTTTCTGGTTTAAAGAATATAAATTGAAATTAACTTCTGCATGTTAAATAATATTGCAATAACTGATTTCATTTGCCTTGTGATTGCGGTTGTTTTATATTATGCAACGTCTTATTTTTTAGTAGCTTTTACCTATGGAAACTTGAAATTGATGAATGGTCTAGAGGGGGAACATGACATGGAAAATATGGGGAAAATGTTGACATTAATGCTTTTTTGTGCTTGCTGCAAGTTTTGTAACTGGTGACTTCAATTTTTGATGCAGTGACTTCAAACAGCGATTGTCTGAACACCATGATGAAGTGCATAGCGGTAAGATTTTGGTTATATTCTTTGAGCTAAATCCAATTTCCGTATATCGATATTTCATGCTTTGGATTCTTTCCAATTGACCATATCCTTCTAAAATTAGTGGGCATATCAAACTAGTTTTATTTGGTTTTTCAGTTCTACTTACTTAAATAGGATCTTTAACTTAATAGACAGAGTGTATTTTCAATCCATTTTAATTGTTGATGCGCGCACACCTCTTTACTCTTTGCTTCGTTTTCCTTTTTAAGCTTGGAGCAGTGGAGTTTCTCAGCAAACCACTCTCTGAGGACAAGCTCAGAAATATTTGGCAGCATGTGGTTCACAAGGTCTGTAAATAATATTCGTGATATTCCACATGAATTTACTCTTAACATATGCTGAGTAAAATAGTTCTTATGCGGTTTAACTCAAACAGGCGTTCAATGCTGGGGTAAGTGCGCTGTCTGAATCACTGAAACCTGTCAAGGAATCCGTAGCCTCCATCTTGCAGATTCAAACAGATAACGAACAAAATGAAAGTAAAGCCTCAATCGAGTTAGAGCAAGTATCGAGGTTTGCTGACAATGACCACCATGAGCATTATCCAGCTCCGTCAACCCCGCAATTGAAACAGGTGGGAAGATTACTTGATGATGGGGATTGCCAAGAGCAGACTAACTGCTCCACGGAAAATTGCCAAGAGCAGACTAATTGCTCCACGGAAAAAGAAAGTGGGGAACATGATGGAGAATCTAAATCTGTCGAAATTACATGTGAAAATTTGAATGCTGAAAGTATTACTCAACAAACGAAATCTGAAGCTACTTTGGTTCAGAAGGAAGAGGAGGAATTTGCCGACGCTTCTAAGTGTGAGAGTGTTGTTTCACCACAGTTACTAAATGTGAAGGTTCTAAACAATAGTAAAAGTAATACAACATCTGCAAATAAAGTAGGTGTTCGTAGTCATAAATGTGAGATAAAAGCTAATCGGAAGAAGATGAAAGTAAGCTGCTTTACCATTCATTCTTCTCATAATGTGTTTGTTCCGTTATTTCACGCTGTTCATTGTTTATCCATTTTGTATAAGGTTATATTCATTTTATGTATGAGTGATCTGCTGAACCTGATTTTCTTAATACAGTTTTGGTATTTTGGTCTCAGGTAGACTGGACGCCAGAGCTGCACAAAAAATTTGTGAAGGCGGTGGAACAACTAGGCATTGATCACGCTATTCCTTCTCGGATATTGGATCTAATGAAAGCGGAGGGCTTGACAAGGCATAATGTGGCAAGCCATCTTCAGGTTATAATCTACCTTCCCCGGTTTCCAAAACTATTTCAATACCTCATTCAAAACTGTTATTAGTGATAAAATAATATTCGTATATCTTCATAGGTAATGGATACTAACATAAAGTCATTTATTGTTTAAATCGAACCAGAAATATAGAATGCATAAAAGACATATCTTACCGAAGCCAGAAGATCGGAAATGGCTAAATCCAAGGGATCCAACTCAAAGGAATTATTGTCTTCAAAGACCAATTATGCCCAGTCCTCCATCATATTATTCTAACCATACCCTTCCTCCTCTGGCTCCTTTATATCCCATGTGGGGACAATCTGGAACTCAAACGGCTGGCATGCAGGTTTGGGGCCATTCTGGTTATCCCGTGTGGCAGCCTACAGAAAGTTGGCACTGGAAACCATTTCCGGGGGTAATATATTTGTTCAGAATTCGAGAGTATGAAGTTTTTGTTCACATTAACAACCTTTCTCTTTGGCTTGTTATGTAGAGATTATGGTTGCAGTTTAACATGTGATCACTTGATGTTGCAGATGCATCCAGATGCATGGGGCTGCCCGGTGTTACCTCCACCTCAACCTCCTTGCTATTCCTACTCTCAGGTGAGTGTCATAAAAATGAAGATTTTAACTTTATCCTTTTGCTACTTTGTGTGCTAATAGTTAATACCTGATAATTTTATTATGCCTGCACAATTTGTCTTTGCAAGTTATTTAAATTATTTACGGGTGATGCTAATCATATCTTTTTTTTCATCAAACCGCAGGATATACCTGCAGTGAGTAACGCGAATGCAATGGATTACACGTTTAGCATGCCACATAGTTCCTTCGACGATTATCCGGTAATGCAATACTTTCCCTTCAGTTTCTTTCTATTTGATCATAGTAGCCACATGCAAGTAACCAGTTTATATATTCTGATTAGCACCATTTCATGTTGTGATGAAATCGTAGTCCTGCATAAAAGCATTAAAAAGATTGAAAATCCAAAAAAAGTTCAGTGCTTCAAACTCGATTTATAATATTGCAACGAATAACTAAGTACATTGACATTGAGAAATTACATTTAACATGTTTTCTACCAAGCACGTGTCTCACAAATGCCGATTATCAAAATGCTTTGTAGAGTACGAAAAGACTATGTATCCGGTGTCAAATAAATATGATCAATGGTTTTAAGGGCTGAATATATCACATGGTTTTTCTAATTGAATAAATTTCCATGGGAATCAGGGCATAATTGAGTCTTCTCTAACCAAATGTTTGTATAGTAGGGCATGCAAATTAAGATAAAAACACAAGCAGTAAAAATTGTTTTAGACGATGAAGCGTGTCTACCAAATCATCATTGTTTTATAGACTATCCATGAACTCTTACCATAGTGTTTTACAATGCATGCATGCAGGCAGAGGAGGTTATTGACAATGTTGTGAAGGAAGCGATAAGTAAGCCATGGCTACCTTTGCCGATAGGCCTCAAACCTCCTTCCACGGATAGTGTGTTGGCTGAGCTTTCAAGGCAAGGCATTTCCAGCATCCCTCCAAGCTACAATGGTTCTATTCCCTATTGACATTTACAACCAAAAATTGGTTCTGACTGTGACGAACTTCTATACCAAAAGGGTCTATCATGACCCCGTTGTTATTTTTTTAGTTTCTCAAATTTATCAAGTTCCAAGTAGTAAATTGACTGGGAATAGGAGAATTGTGACCATTTTGTTTTGCCACATTAGGTCCCCCCCCTCCCACATCACACCACCAACAACCATTTCATACAATACCTTGATGCAACAACCAAGTAGAAGTCATGCAGCACTGACACTTGACGTGTCCACATACGTGTCCAATGTCAACGTGTTTGTGTCAGCATCACGTACAATGTATGTGTTTGTCTGTGTCAGTGCTTCATAGAGTAGTAGACATTGATCCTATCCATCATCACATGTCAAAACAAAGCAAAAAATAAATAAAAAATGAAGTGGGGGACACCATTTAGGCTACTTGGGCGGTTGAGAATTGGCCACACATTTGTTGATGCTCTCAAAAAGAAATTGTGGTTGTAAATAGATGGTGATATGGTTGTAAATGTGGTACTTTTGGGAAGCATCAAACAGTGATAGATATGTTTTGTTGGGGTTGTATTTTTGGGTGTGGGAATCTAATAATGGTAAGGATAGGAACAATGTTGTGAATAAAAAGATGAGTTCAAAGGCTTGACGGATGCTAACTTTTTCTTCTTTTTGAAACTGAATCTTATCTTTCAGCTGTATGCTAAATTCAGAATTTAGTTGTTTCAACGTTCTTCATGTATTAATCTGTCTTTCAGACCTTTTCCACCAAAATTATGTATCATTTTCTAGTTATAGAAAATATCATTTCTAGTTATATAAATTATTAGTCTTACTTATCCAGGGAAGGGTAGTTTGCTTGCTATTCTCCTTTTAACCATGGTTGGATGAGAGGTTAGTTGCTATTCTCCGTTCTCTTGCTTGAATGGTAGTTCTTATGTTCAAATTTAATTCTGATATCTTCTATAACTCTTACAAAATCAAACAATCCTAACGTGTTTTGAGAGAATAGTTCTACAAATTTAATTATTATATATATTGAGAGAGCATAACTCGAGTATAAATACGTGTATTTACGCAATGAGCACATACTCTAAAATACCGAGTTTAAAATATGAACGGTTTAATCTTGATATAACATTAACGATCATGGATGTTCTGATTGCGTGGGATTTGTCATATATCAATCCAAATTCGTCTTTTCTTCAATCTGAGAAGGTCTGTTATGAGTCATGAGTGAAAACATCATTTTGATTGTACCTTTGACCGGCTTCGTACCTCTCATTTTTGCATAGGATTTTTAATTTTTTTACAGTATATACATGGTGTCCTCTTCTAAAGTTTATTTGAAGGTGGCAACATTATTTCGCAGTGTTACATGAAGTGGTGTACACTAAAAACGTGTAAGAAATTGAAACAACAAAATAAAGAGATTGAGACATTAGTATGCCTTATTAATTCAATTCAATTGTAGTATTAAAACTATGCACTGCAAATCATGTCAAAAGCTGCTCATGGAGTTAAGGAATTCATGATCAACATTAACATTCATCCGGATGCAATTGAACTCGTTCTCAGTATAGAATACATAAAAAAAATAATACATTAATTTAATAGATATGATTTTTTTAAAATTAATGCAACAAAAACCTATTTTCCCTTTGAGCTAATAATTCTCTTTTCACCATTTTCTAATGTTGTATTTTATCCGTCATCAATGTCGCACACCCAAGAGTGTAAACTTTTAGACAATGAATCTGTTATTAAAAAAAAATCAAAGGATTAGTGAAATGAAGATGACATTGTGATATGGACTTTATTGATCATGGATGATCATAACCTCAACACAACTTGAACATAAATGAGAGTCATAACCTTTATATTAATATGAACATAAACAGACCAATAATCAGAGGCAAAAAATGAAACGAGAAATTCTTAGAAGATCGAATATCTAATTTTTTTACTTTTAGGACCTAAAATCAATATTTTTTATATTTTTAAGGACAAGAAACTTATTTAACCATATTCATCAACGATAATATAGAAACACAATTAATATTATTACTTTTAAATTAAAAAAATAATTTTGATTATTAGATAAATCACACACAATTGATTTTTCCTTATTATCATGAATTAAATAAAACTCTTATATGGCGGCACATTTCAATCACAACTAACACCGCCTACTGCTTCATATATTAAACATGACTCTTGTAATGAGGCATATTAAATTCTCATAAGATAAAGACTATAGTAATCTGAAACTATGTCACGGGGATAAAAAAACATATTAAATATTGTTCAAATCAAACATCTAACTTGGATATTTGTAATCGATAATTTCATTCTTAAACTTAAACTAAAATTGATAATTTCATTTACAATATAGAAATTTAAGTATTACAAATATTAATTAAATAAAAAATAAAATCAAAATTAATATCATTACTTTTAAATTAAAAATCAATTTCAAATACTATATAAATCACACAAAATTGATTTTCACCCATTCTTCAGGGTAAAATATTACCCTTATGGGGTCATACATTTCAATCACAAATAACACCAACAACTACTTTATATATTAAGTGTGAGTCTTGTAATCATGCATGTCATGTAAAAATGAATATTATATATGTTAAAAATATAAATTGGTTTTAAGTTTTAATTTGTTACATTTGTTAGTCTCTCATTTTTCGTCATCTATTATTCTAGATTTCTTCTTTTCTTTCTTATTTTTGAACGCACACGATAAAAATAAAAGTGTTACAAATATTAATTTAATGTTTTTTTACGTTAAATTTTAATTAAATGGTGTGCTACTTATAATTAAGAAATTTAATTGTTATTTTTTTAGGGATAAATTTAATTGTTATGAATATTAATTAAATAAAAAACTAATATTGTTACTTTTAAATTAAAAAAATCAATTTTAAATATCATGGACCCGTTTGTTTGTGATTTTTTGAAAAAAAAACTATAAAAAAATCACTTTTTTAAATTTTTGTAGTGTTTGTTATTATACAAATTAAAATTCCATTTTGTTAAAAAATCATTTTTTGCCTCAAAATAAGGGCCCTTTTGTTCAAATTAAAATAAAAGTAATTTTGACATCAAATAATTTAAAGACTATTTTATAGAAATTTTATGAAAAATCATAATCTATTTTGCATATGTTTAGTGTAATAAAAAAACACTTTAAAAAAATAGTTTGTTTAGACACAGCTATATAAAAGAGATTTTTTGTTACAAAATTATAAATTGTAAGAACTTACCGGGAGCTGTTAGATAAAAGTTCTCTACTTTTATAGAAAAGTCTGGATGAATACTACCCAATGTTGATGTTTTTCTTTCCATGTCAAGGATCAACAACTGAGCACTTGCCCTGACCTTCTCCTTCGCATACTCTCCGAAGAGTTTGAAGGTGGGATTTTCAGTTGGTGAACTCACTGAAAATCCCACCCTATAACTGTGCCATGGAAAGAGCAAGCCTACTGTCTGCAATTAAGATTATAATCAAACTTATATGTTAATTGATTTTTTTTAATTTTTGCAGAGTCAAAAATAGTCAAACTTACTGCTGTGTTTTTCCCATTTTTCAGTTTCCCCATAAACCAAATGGGATGAGTCTTAAGCACCATGTCCATTTCAGCTACTGAGTGAGCAGCTCTGAACTCCTCTAAAACCCTGTTATTTTCTTTGTTTCATTAAATAATACTAATATAGAATACTATAATATATATATATATATATATATAGGTGTGTAAATATGTACTTACATAGTTATATATTCAAAGTTGCTATTGAATTGAAGGATAGGTTCTGTATTTGGAAATGTGATATCTGAATCAAACGAGGAACTATTCTCAGTCAACATAATTTTAATTAATGATAATATAAGAAATCCATATAACACTATTTATACCTAATAAGTTTGAATGAAATTTATGACAATTAACTAATGAGGAATTCAATGTTAGTCAACATAATCTTAGTCAATGATAATATAGATAATCGAATAACACAGTTTTTATATTTATTATTTAATAATCAACTAATAATGGTAATCAAATATGGTAATAAATGTGAGTTACTATTCTCAGTGTTCATCTGCAATTCCTCAGCGCCTTTTGCACATCCTATGCGACCTTTCTTTCCAATCCTCAAGAACCTTTCTTTCCATTTTAGACACACATTAAACTTAAGGTTATATGAAGAAATTATGAAATCTGAAAATTGGATTCAATCAATGAATAACTATAGAGTTGTACTTTCGGATAGGAAACAATATTCCCATTGTCTCCAAAATTATTTATAAAAAAAATATGTTAAAATAATTTTAAGTTAAGTATTTATATACTTGATCTTAAAGTTACACGACTTTTACATTGATCAAGGAATATGAAAATAAATCTTTATATCTTTATATATATAAATGTTAGACAGTCTGACCTAACCCTAATCCCGTCCTTTTTGGCGGGTCTGAATAAATTTTATGAAAAAAAGTTTTTGCAAGGAATTAAACAGGGTACCATATGACTACACTTTACAATTTTTACCACTAAGCCGCTTCCATTTTAATTGATATATTGTTGCTTCCAAAATTGATATACCGTACTAAAACATTTTTTTTAAAGTCATAAATGCCCTAGCGGTTCCTTTTCTGATTGCAATTTTTTTCATTATTAACAAAGAAGAAACACAACTGGTAATATTATTTGGTAAAAAAACAAAGTTAATAGCTTAAATTGATGTATATTTTGCATTTTTTTTATCCTTTTTGCAGTCGTTTCATAGCATAGTATTGAATGTATAATCAATATGATATTTATATTTTTCAAAACTCGTGCAATACCTGTGCGATGCACGGGTTAGAGTCTAGTTAATTACATAAATTTGCATGGTGTCAGGTACATCACCACCCTTCTCTGTGTTGAAATCTTTGAAAATAATATTGAATTAAATGAATTGAAATTATAATTTAAGGAATTAGGGTTAGGGTACGATACAAAAACCGCACCAGCATCAACGATGATTGAATTTTTTTCATCGTGAATCATGAGGAGAAACGTGAGAAAATCGAGAACATGGAGAGAAAATTGAGAACTTGAGTAAAATCGAACAAGGAAATTGAGCAACGTGGAAACTATTTGGAAGAGAAAATTGAGAAGCGTGTTTGTAATTTTTTTTCATTTTAGTTCTTTATTATTTTCTCTTTATTGTGTTTATGATATATCTAGAATAAAATAATCTTAGATTTGTTCGTATTAATATCTAAGATTGAGTTGGTCCAAATTACAAAAACTAAAACTTTCATCTTTGATTAAATTGATTTTCATGGATCAAAAGGTATAATAATACACTTTTTAAAACATTATTTTTAAAATTAATTGTCATATAAGATTGGCTAAACTAACTATTTGTTTCTTTAAGGTGTGTTTGATTGACTAAAAATGAAGGACATGACATGATAACTTCAGTTGTATAGTTTTTGATTTGTAAAACTGTTTTTGAGACATGACAAACTGGATTCAATGGACAAGACAAAAATAGAAATTTGTGTCCCTTACTAAACCACATCACAACTTTTTGTTCCATGTACAAGTTATCTAAAATACAAAAATAGTTTTTTGTCCATCAAAAATCGTATAAAACCTATAAAAATGATCCAAAAATAGCTTTTTGTCCATTAAAAAAGAGAAGACTTAGCTTCTACTAAAAATTTAAAACACAACTAATATTGTTAGTTTTTAATAAAAAAAATCACTTTTTAAAAAAAAATTTTGTAGTGTTTGTTTCAGGGTGGATTCTAAGGTGAGGGAGCAATTAAGTCCCTCACCGGTGGACCATCTATAATATACCATTAGATCTTTAAAAATGATCTAATGGTTTAGATTTTATTAGAAAATAAAGAGTAGCACATATG
>Ga0228711_1008430_pt1 | contig 14446 bp, 5 predicted proteins | sample MedpolnodulmetaG_2_FD_177996 | JGI IMG/M metagenome (GOLD analysis project Ga0228711, IMG submission 177996) | Root nodule microbial communities from Medicago polymorpha collected in Santa Monica, California, United States - brown nodules | ecosystem: Host-associated > Plants > Roots > Nodule...
AAAACACCACAAAAAAAAAAAAAAAAAAAACTAATCCACGACTTGTAATAAAAGAATATACTAATGAAAACAATTTAAAATTTATTGTTATAATTTTATTATTAAAAATTATGTTTAGTGATGCAAAAAATTTTGGATTTGAAATGCCACACTTGAATGTAGTGTTCATAGATATGGAAGTTTGAATGAACGTTATGATAATGGTAATAGTTATCAATTCATTTTTATGGTAGAATGTTTATAAATAAGTTGTTGGTGCCTATGATTTGACCTAATTTTCGTTTCTAATACATCATCTAAGTGAAAAAAATTAAAATTTGGAAGAACCAAGAACAAATATATTTGCACCTTTGCATTTGGGATGATGTTTGTATTTTTTTATATAAAAAACGTAAAGAAGTGTTAGTTTTGCTAACATTTACCACTAACCAAATTTATAGATTGGAGTCTTTAATACAAGCTAATATACTTAAATCTTTATAAAAATAAATAAGTATCCGATTTGAACACTATAAAAAAACTAATTTAGTTATAAGTATGTGGATTATGTCGATCTAGCAAGTTTAAAATGTTTTTTTAGATGATTTTGTAGTTAAATTAGTTAAAAAAATGTTTGACACTTCCATACTATTGAATCATTTAGCCTATTTTCAACCTTAATTTAGAACTTTTGAGGGAGTCTTAAACATTGAGTTGGAGTAACATATTGGGCGAGAAAGCACACAAATTAGTTTAAACATTACATCATACTCAAAATTTTAAAGTTGTAGGTATAAAGATTTTATCACTTATATGTTGCTCAACATCTACTCTTCGATCAAATGTAAGACTTATATAACTCACATCTAACACATCAATGTTCTCTCCCTCAAGTGTGAGACTCTCCGAGATTTTTATCCAACACTAAGAGCCACTCCTGCTCCCCACCAAGTCAATTTAGACTCTAATACCACTGTTAGGACTACCGAGGAGCCTTAAAATATCGGGGCGGATCATCACATCGAGCAAGACAAACCACACAAGTGGAATTTGACATATATTAACCCAAAATTTGGCACCTAGTTTATGGTCCACTTAGTTATATGTTGATCAACATTCACGCTTTTATTTTCTATGTGAAACTTTTAACTCACCTCCTATACAACAATTTGTTATAATAACCTTAAACTAATAGATATAGGCCATCATTGCTTGAAGGTGTCGTTGTCACTTGAACAAAGTTGACCTATAATGTGACATTTGTTTATTTCGAATTTGAGCGACGAAATAACTTTTGTTGGACATAGAGATTTTATTTTTTTAAGGAAGATAAGCTAAGATATTTGTTCACGACATAGAACTTAATTTCTCGAGTAATTGTGACTAACAGAGATCTTTCTTTTATAAATGCAATTGATATTGTTTTTCCATCTTTTACTAATTTGTTATGTCAATTTCATATGGACAAAAATGTTGGAGTAAAATGCAGACATTATGTTTTGAAGGATAGACAGAAGACGATTTTAGATTTGTTAAAAAATATTGTTTATTTAATATCGGTGGCTGGCTTAACTTCTAAAAGAAATATTGTTTATTCCATTGATGAGGTAGGTTATGAAGAAAAATGTTTCAAAAACAAAACAATATTAGGAAGATTTTGTTTGCGGAGAAGTTCATAGTACCGGAAATTTGTTCCTAAAAATGTTCAGAACAAAAAGAAAAGTATCCAACATTTAATTTTTGAAATGTACAGAATTTTAAACATTTTTAGAAACAGAAGTCCACTAAAATATGCTTGAATTTTTTATCTAGATGAAATTATTATCTAAAACAAGTTATTCCCTAACAAAGACAAGTTATTATTATAGTCATTAAAATTGAAGATGTATGCACTTCTGATGCTACCACTGTGGTAGTGTATTATTGATAACATTTACAATACATTCTTGTTATTTTTCAGTCTTTTAACATATTCTTGTAGATTTGTACCCAAAAAAAAAACCATATTCTTGTAGACTGTGAAGAATAAAAAAAATATCAATGACATGTAATGATTGATCATTTGATCAATGGTTAAATTATTTTGCATCAAATTCAATTTTTTATTAGACATTGCAAAAAGAATTTGGTTTATTTTCCTCTCGTCGTTGGATCATAAATTTAGCTGATTCATATATAATATACTAAATATTGATAGAAACACACTTCAAGGTCTCAAACCAACGCTACGGAACTAGTATACTATATTGTTGTTGTTACTAATCCATTTTTCTAATTCCTCTATTTTTTGACATTATTAAGGAGAAACGATTATCTTTTATAGACTTATGCAGCATCCAAAACATGCAAAGCCTTTTAATTAGTCATTGAAATTTTTTGTACTGCTAATATGCTATATATGTCAATGTGTATCTGGTGAAATTCATTGCCGAAAAAAAGTTGATGAAGTTTACTAAAGAGGATTACATCATAAAGGAGATAAAACTTAAGAGTAAAAAACTTCTCAAAAGAAGGTTAGAAAAATGCTTGCATAATTTAAGTGGTTGAGCTGAGACACGAATAAATTTGAGTATTAATGTAATATGCTAACAACCAATATTTGTCTAAAAAAAAATGCAGACACGTAATTAATCAATATTGCCGCCACTTACAAGACTGTATGGAATTAATTAGCCCCATATCACAAGATATGAATATTCTTGATGACATGAAGCAAAGTACAAACCTACATACCAAGTTATAAAAATATTCAAAAAGAGCTCATACTCTAGACAATGAAAGTGAACTTATACTTTGCACAAGAATCAAAGTAAACCAAACCAGAAGGGAGAATAATAAAAAGTTGTAATAGCTTCCTTTCCACGGTTTGCACAATTTCAATACAAATACTCCAATGATGCCTCAATTCTTTCCATCACTCTAGCTTTAACATTTCCAGCATTTTTCTCAATTGATTTGTGATCCTCAAATTTCAATGGCTACCTTCATTTTAAGGTCTAATAAAATAGTCCATGCCTTGAGCTGGTTTTGTCTCATGCTAATGATTCATAAGAGTGCTGCATATGATTTCATAGTTGGTGGCCAAAAGGGTTGGAGTGTTCCAAGTGATTCCAACAATCCTTTTAATCAATGGGCAGAAAAGAGCCGTTTTCAAGTTGGAGACTCCCTAGGTAAGTTCTCCTATATGTATCATATTCAATTGTTTTAGTTTTTTCAATTATATCTAAATTTAATGACACATTTTCACTTGGATTATAGAACTAATAAAACTGTTTATACTCTTTCGTGTACAAACTACAAACATAATTTTTGTACATGCTTACTGCAGTGTTCAACTACCAATCTGGCAAAGACTCTGTGCTTTATGTAAAGAGTGAAGACTATGCAAGTTGCAACACTGGTTCACCTATTACAAAATTCTCTGATGGTCACACAGTCTTCAAACTCAACCAATCAGGGCCTCATTTCTTCATCAGTGGAAACAAAGACAACTGTCTCAAAAATGAGAAAGTGACAGTGATTGTTCTGTCTGACAGAAGCAACAACAACAATTCATCAAACACCAACCAAACAAGCAATGCTACTCCACCATCACCACAATCTTCATCACCTCCTTCACCAGCACCTTCTAACCAAGAGGGTCAATCTCCACCTCCAGACACAAACCAAACACCACCTCCTACTGCTAGTAGTGATCATGATCATCCTCCTCGTAATGGTGCTGCTTCAAACTTTGTCAACCTAGCTGGCTCTGTTGGAACTTTCATGGCTTCAGCTCTAATTTTATCCAAGTATCTATGAGTGCTTGAGTGTTGTTTATTTATTTGTTTGTTTTTTCTATTCTTTATTTCCTATATTTTGAGTTCTGTATGAACTGAGTCTTTGGTTCAAAGTTGGGATGCTGTTTGATATTTGTTTGTGAAGATTGAAAAATAAGTTGGCAATAATTTATGTACTCTTTTGTGTGCTTCTTGATCAATAATGTAAAAATTTTACATGTGAAAATGAAATGAATTAAACCCATTTTTTTACGGAAAATGTCTTACTTTAGATTTGATTTATGACTTCCTCTGCCGTCCCTCAAGCCTAGTGAGGGAAAAGAACCATGGGTGGATATTATATATAAAGGAGGCGGGCGAAGGGGCAAGAATTAGAGAGAGGGATGGTGGGGGAACGGGAAGAAAGGGTGGAAATGGGAGAGGAAGAGGGGAGATTATAGAAAAGTATATTGACCAAAATAACAATGCTCTTATATTCATTCTAGATTGACTATGGATAATTTAAAAAAAAAAATTCAATGGAGCAATGGAAAATATGGACTTGACGTACGGATTTTTGCCAATATACCTTATCAGTTCAGTGCATTATGCACTTGAAACCCTTATCCTTGTAAACTGTGATTATCATTTTACTGAAGTATCAACTAGAAAAGTACATTTGTATGATTTAGAACATAACTATATAAATCAAAGTACTACATAACTCCCAAGGAAACTGGTTATAACAAAATTAGAAGCATTGTGCTATACAAAATTTTCGCCTATCTATCAAAAATTCTTGCCAATCTCAATTTTTTTCATTGCCTTAATGGTGTTATGCAGAATCGAGTCAAGGATTCCAGCTACCTGAAATCACAAAAAAAAGACTTGTTAACAATAGTATAATCAACAAAAATAAATGGATAAAACTAAAGTATCTAGAATCAATAATAGAAAATACTAACCGTGAAAACACCCCCAATGATAGCACAGACATTTGTAATAAAATGTGAAAAAGACTTCTGGTTTTCTGTTATTAAGACCTGATAACAAAACATACATTGTAAATCTAAAATAAATTTACTAAACACACTGTCCGTATATATTTATTTGAACCATGACTTCCATGTTCTGACCTGCATAGGGGAGAGCTCAAGATGGAACCTTGCAACAGGAATGTTCACACTGTGTGCCACACTGCTGTGTGCTGTGTACTCATACTCTTCAATTAATTTATAACCTTTTCTGGTTATTACCTCTGTTTTAACTACCTGAATATAATGCTCTATCTGCAGACACATATTAGATTATTGTATTATAACATGGTCACAATAAATCTCAAATATCAACATCCACACAGATAAAAATAAACATGATTGGGATCATCTAATGACAACAGAATGTATCAATGAGAAGTTGTGTTGTGTTATCTCAGTGGAACAGTAATGAAAAACAAATGAGTGAAGAACTAAGTTTGATTGTCTCCACTCCATATTGATTTCTTTCAGTAGGTTGTCTCCTTGGTGGGTGCTTCAGAAAGACATTAGGGGAGCATACAGATAATAATGACCAAAAACATTGGACATTTATAGAGTGATATTAGCAGATACACTTCAAGAAAATACTCCCTCTGGACTTAAATGTACATGTACTTAGTGCACATTTGAACAAAATACATGTACTTTTTTGCTTATGTCTGGAGTAGTAGATATGTCTAAGTCAACGTGTTTAAAATTCTAACATGGACATTTAAATGTTCATCCCATGTTTATGCTTAGCGAAGTGAAAGAGTGAAGCAGTTGAGGAACTTGACAACATAGGGAAACTTTAATAAGCAGAGAACAAGTTAGTGTGAAAATCTATAAGCATTCCACATTGTAATTTGTACCAAAATGATTTTCCAGATGAGATAGATAGTTTTTTGGCTGATTGACAGAGTTGAAGAGAAGGACCATTAAGGCCCAACCGAGTTTATGATGGTTTGAGTGGTACACGGTACGGCATATTATAGAATGAAAGAAAGGAGAGAAAAAAATAGAACAAAAACTTCATCAGGCTCTGGACATCTATGCTATCAGCAGTTTCTTAATCTTGCAAATGGTGATCAGCATACCTTGTCCCGTAAAAATATGCAATCCAACATTCTATAGCAACCATACAAATTCCAATAGTGAAGTTTGCACTGAGTTATAAGATTTTTTGATATAAAATATTAAACTTACAGTAACATTCCCTTCCAAATCACGAGTGTTGATAAATGACCGCCCATTCAACCTGTCATGGTTGATACCTAAGTATGGTATCCAATGCTTCACACCAATCATGGCTCTAGGTGTCACTTTTTTTCCAAAAGATAGATGGTTGATGACATGTGACATGTTCATTTGAGAAGCATCAAATGAATGTGCATCTGATCTAGCTGAGACAACCAAGCTTCCTGGAACCTGCAATGTCCTAAACATTTTATATTTCTTTCAACATATTATATTGAAAATCTAGGAGGAAAAACCTAGAAATGTTACTTCCCCTATTCTTTTTCAGTGAATTTGTTTTTTTTTTTTAATAAGCCAGTGATTTTAGTATTAACAGATGAAGTGTCTATTTTTTAAATGGAACAGCTGAAGTCGATATTAGAAGCAAACATCAAAACAAAAACAAACAAAAAAAAAGTAGTAATTATATCAGTTACTTCCAGCGAAATATATGACCCCTTAAGTCAAGTCACATCAGAAAACTAAAAAACAGAAGAGTTTTTCTAAAAGATAAGGTTGAAGGATAAACTTTAACCGAGTTTACCTTTTTCACACGCACATATCCCTCAACTCTGCATCCACCGGTTGACGGTGCTGGTCTTTTTGTTCCATTGGATTTATCCTCCAAAGCTAGATGTTGAGATCCTGTTGGGAGAGATGCCACTAAAGTCTCCATGGTCTGCAAATGGAGAAGTCAGGTTAAATTACATGGGAAAGCATTAACCAGTCTACTGTAAAGTTAAATTTGATTCAAATTATTTTAACTCAAAACTAAATATTGTGAACCTTGACTAGGCTTTCTGTATCACGGTCTCCATAATAGGACTCATGTTCATGATGTCCATGGTCGCTTCTGAAATAGGAAAAGCATTCAACAAACTAGCTTTATTCACCAAATGCAAAAAATCAGAAATCCAGTCACCTCCAACATGGCGCAGAATTCAGGACGTACGCACACACTCACATGAAATATCAAACAAATATGATTGAATAGGAATTGAAAAACCACTATATACATAGGAGAGAACCAATCATTATAAAAGAATCGACATTGTCTACTAGTAATTGATTCATTGAGATGCTCAAAGTGATAATTGAGAAGTTCAAAGCAGTGAATCCTGATAATTTCACCAACTTAGCTTTACTTACCAGTACATAAGTCATCGATACTATTTCTCTATATTCAGTTGATCTACTGGGAACACAGCAGCACCATAATACAGAAATGGTTTCCACAAAATGCTATAGGAATACACCAGTTTTATATTCTTTTTCAGTCAATAGCGGAAAAACAAATCTACGTTTAATCAAACTCATTTTAATCTGCTTGTATCCAATTTCACAAAATGATTTTGTGACACTTGCATCATATGCCAGTGAAGAATTGTCATTGCATTTCACACATAATTCAATCAATCACTTTCATTCTCACACCCACATCTATTTATAATAGCATGTAGAATAAATAGAATAAAATTATAATATTACTCCCTCTGTCCATAATCTTTGGTCCTTTTAGTTTTTTATTTTCTCAAAAAACTTTGGTTCTTTTAGAAAACCAATATACAATTAATGATGTTTTTCCTTTAGTACCCTTACAAAAACCAAAAGCATGCATTAAATAAATTTTACTTTCATTAAATGAATTAAGGGTAAAAGGATCTAAACTTATCTAACCTGTTTCTTAATATGTATCCAAATTTTAAAGGACCAAAGATTAGGGACAGAGGGAGTGTTAATATAATTTACTGATTTAAATCCTTATAATAAACTACACAGCTTTGATTGATTGATTCTGACACTCCCCTTCTGCTTGCTACAATCGGAAGATGTACTATAGAGAAAATATAAACAACAGGGCTGTAGCCTTGGCCAAAAAGTTATAGTGCTGCTGGAGGTCACTATAGCAAAGACGTCTGGACTCATTGGAGGTTATGAAGCTAGCTATGGTGGTTATTGGAAAAAAAAATTCCATTGAAGAAGACAGGGCTGGTTGAATCACACCTGGATGCAGAGAGAAATGCATCGACGAGAAAGAGAAACACTAGATGAAGCACGGTGAATGCATGCAGCAGAACGGAAACGTCAACTTCCTGAGAAGAGCAAATAGGAGGTCCCAATATAATCAAACGAGGATATTTCTTGTTCAGTTTACTTATTCCTTCAGGAATTTTCACCAGAAGTTGATATTTCCATAGCAATTGAAATAAAACAATAAAAGATATTTCTTTCCAATCTGAGCATATTGTGTTCAACTTCAAGGTTTCGTATATCGGGAGATCGAGATTCTGCTCCTGATGGTGGGGTTCTCGTTGAAAATCCTCTGGAGATGTTTCAGTATTGGCCAGTAACAGCCAAAATGATTGTGGCGATGACAGTGACCGGAAGAGACAAAACAGAAGACAAGTTTTTATAGGAGGCTCACGGAAGCAAGTTGCATAAGCACTGAACAATATAAAATCTTTCCGGGAGACTTCTCTCGTGGGAGCTCGCTGCCGGCAGCGGTTTCAGTGAACCCCAATTGTCACATAGCTCTGATACTATGTTAAGTGAACTCACTTTAGAGTGTAAAGTGAATAATATCAGCCGTTAATTAATAAATCAAGGTAGATATTGTAGGTACATCATAACAAATCATGAGTTTATTTAAATAATAACCCTTGATTTGCTCACTTTACACTTTGGAGGATCCAAATCCATTTATGGATATGGCTCCTCTAAAGTGATTTACATATTTAATTATGTCAATAGCATTTAGAATAAATACAATAAATGCTAGTTGATATAATTTACTAATTCAAATCCTAAATTATGATTCTAATCCTTATAATTAAATATATAAATTTGATTCTGATTCCAACAAGATTTCAATTTTGGCCTCTAACCCTACACACATTCTAGATATGAGTTTTAAGTCCACTCTCATATTTTGTGAAAGGCAAAAAACCTATGGCATTACACATGTGGCAAATGTAATATAATCAAATAACTGAATACGTATATAAATATCCAAAAAGGGATAAGCAGATGAGTACATGTTTATTAAGATTTTTACACTAGGATAACTTCAGTGATATTAATGCAGTATAAATTGTATAGTAACAACAAACTAATAGACATGCATAATATAAACACTTACACATGATTGTTGATTCAAATATTCAATGTAAATAGGAAATTTGTATCAAATACGGACAAATAAAAATGATTTTACTTGCAGAAATTATTACCTGACATCACTTCCTTTCCGAAAGATGCGAATAGACGGATACCCTTGTATGTGATGCCTGGACATTGAAAATGAGAAACAATGGCAAAAGAATCATAGATGGAAAATAGCAAGAGTGCGTGGAAATGCAACAAACCAAGACAAAGAAAATAAAAAATTATAATAACGAAAGTTCCATGTTCAATTTAGCAAGTACAGAAGAAAGTGTCTGATATTTGTTTTCTTTTCCAAACTATGCTAAAAATCTCTACAAAACCTATAACATGAAATCTTTTAGAACATTTCAGATTCTTAACATGATTATAAAATCCTTTATGTATTTCTTGTCTGGAAGGACGAGACATGGCACACAAACAACATGCAATTTCTAGTAGATCCAATTAACGGTATAAAAACCAATGATTTATTCTCAATTGTCCCAATTGATGGATTTCTTTTGAAAGACATTATATTTGAGCGAAGAGAAATGCTAGCAACACATTCTTTAATACACTCTTATCAACAAACTCCTTATTTTTACTCACGTTTTCATCTTCTTTATATAAGTATCCCTACAATGTTACTAGCATATATATGCACTTTGACAGTTCAAAGTTCTAACCTTAGTATCTAGTAATACCTAAAGAGTGACGAGCAAGACAAATTGATTAAAAAGATTCAAATTATTATAAGGGTCAAATTGACAAATCCACTTCTTAATAAGATGATATGACACATCATTCTGCTGCACTGGCCAAATATGGAAAGAACCAGAATGGGACCCACTCACGCATATTCCTTTTGAGTTCTGTCCAACATTTCCTCTTCAAAAGACTGTTATCCCCCTTTTTTACACTCCACAACTTTATTCTCCCTTCTTTTTCTACTTAGATAACCAAGTCTATCTCACCCTTTTCTTTCTCCATTCCAAGTTTGTCAGTATCTAAGCACTTCTTTTCAACGCTTAGCTTTGCAACATTGTATTTGTCTCTATGTGTGATTCCGATAAGTAGAAAACTATGTAAACCACAAGTAAGAAAAACAGTAAATAAAACAGCAATAGTACCTCCTGCATAAATCACCTTCTTGAGTGCAATCTACCTTTGCCAAAAGAATACGCCCATCCATTTCTGGATCATATCTAAATAAAATGTAATGATATGCATGTGGGACATTAAATTAGCAGAGTGAGGGTAGACATTCTACAATGAATTTTCAAGAAGTCTGAGAAACAATGACTTAATAATAAAGTACCTCTCTCTCATTATTTTAGCCGCCTTCTCCCATGAAGGTTTCTGAAACAAAAGAGTAGATGATAAATCCATGTAACAAGTACAGAAATATATCAATCACACCATCATTCATTGAAGAAAATAACTTTTACATAATTAATTTATTGTATGAAAGCAGCTTCTTCAATAAAAAAAATTGTATGAAAGCAACTGCCAATAATCTTATATGGACCAATTATATGCAGCTATTAGCACTCTTTGCATGACATATCAATACATCATTTAATCTTCTGCATCACAACTTTACATTAGTCACTACTGAAATGTATCTGATGGTGAGGATGCACTAAACAATTGAATTAGACTTTGATACCACTACAAGGCTTGTAACTAAAACGAGATATATCTTTTGAGGGAGAATAAGACATCAATGAAAAAGAAACAAGAAGCCAATGTAGGAAATAACAAATACATCAGGTAGAACCCTTATTTCCTGAAGTAAAGAAAAGATAAAAAAAATAGGGATAAAATAATTACCAAACGTTGGCACCAGGAACACCATGGTGCATAAAAATTTACAACTGTGATTGGAAACCTGCAAAAAGATCATTAAAAATGGTGTAAAAGGTGCATAACAACCGTGTGTTTCAAGTGGAAAAAATCTATAAAATGAGCTATTGCATAACTATAAAATCAAATGAATCAATATCAATCTTGGTCCACTTACAGCTGAACATATTTATCAAAGTGCTGTGATGTGAGTGGCAAAGAACCTTCAACAAAGTCTGTGTCTACTTCATCGTCATGCTTAACAGCATTTGCAATCGTTCCTGAATGAAACTCGGAGCCAGTGGGCCTTAACTTTGAATCAATAGAAAACTTACGAACCGTTTTTGTTATATTGAGCCTGTTCTGTAAGTAAGAGGTAAAAAATGAGGGACTAATACCAAAACGTCAGGGAACAAGAGATAAAATAGAATATAAAAAGTTAGTATAAAATGAATAAGAAAACAAAGTAATAAAGTAGAAACTTACTGTTCCCAGCACGTCACTCACATCAACCGATGCAAACTCGCATGAGAGTGCAGGAAAACTGAAAGATAAGTTGACACTATCAGCCAGAAAAAAGAAATAGAGGAATATAAAGTTTATAAAGAACTTCAATATAAAATCAACATACTGATAATATTACTAGGATTAGCTACAAGTTCTGACTAAGTTGGGAGTGAGATGGAACTTTTAGAAAAACAGATGAAGGGTAATAGATGAAGGCATAGCCTTGGCAATGTTTGGAACTTTTAGAAAAACAGATGAAGTCTAATAGATGAAGGCATAGCCTTGGCAATGTTTGGACTTCATGTCAATTTCAAAAACCATCACTACACGTCAAGTATCAAAATTAACCCCCAGCCTTTTAATGATTATATTGTTAGCTTACATCCCTACCCCACTCCCAATTTCAACAACGATCAGATAATAAAATGATCATGTGTCAACAAAAGGCCTAGCCATACTCAGTTTGAAAACGAGCGTGAAAGGTGTGACAACTCTTAACCTCTCTTCCTCCTACAAGAGTATTTCAAGCATCTAAAATGCCAAACTACAAAGCATGTTGTTTAATGAATTCAATTAACCAATACTGTAACAAATAACTCGTTGATCTTCTAACAAGCTAGTCTTTACAATTCCTTATTGAACATTTCTATATTCTTGAAAACAATAGCATCAATTTGTAAATACAAGTGACAGAAGCTTGCATTTTCTGTTGTCAGTCAAAACTCAGGAAAACCATAAACCCCGCCAATAATTTGCATATATTACTAATTAATACTAATAGTTAACACGTGAACTTTAACAGCCTTCCAGAAACAACATATTTAACCAAATACGACAAATACCTATTTCCGTTATTACCTGAAATTGAAATCGATACGCAAAAAGTCACCATCAGAACTTTTGTCAACAATCACCGATGTAGAGGTGGTAACAGCAAAATAATTATTAAGTTCCTGAAACAAGATTGCAAGACAAATATCAAAATGAAAGTTAAAAACCAATGCAGTAAAAGACTCAATAGTATTATGTTCGATTCGATGATCTAACTATTATAAAGCAACTAACCATTCCAAACAAAAACATCATGGCGAGAGCCGCCAATATGGATAATCCTGCTCCCGACAACGACGCCTCAGTCAAATCTCTTGGGATTTTTCTGTTGACAAAAGTCAACAACAAGAACATTTACGTTTCAATAGTATTATAAAAGGTAAAAAAAAAAAAAAAAAAAAAAAAAAAAAAAAAAAAAAAAATAAATTAAAAAATAAAAGAGTGACATATACATGCATTCTAAATTATTCAATACTCATAAAATTCACATCCTTATGGTTATGTCGGTGTAATAATAAAATTCAGAAAATTATTGATAAAATTTACAAGAAAATAACTTGAAATGTTGAAATTAAAGCATAATAGGAGATTCGAATTTGCACATTATGCTTCAGTTCTTTCAATTATGCATATTATAACACCAAATATTATGTTGTTTATATCTTACTGTGCATTTTCGATTCGAATCTCTTTCAAAAGAAAAAACGATAGAATTCAAGCATGATCAAAGCATAAAACAACTAGAAACCAAATTCAAAAGTAATTGAGGTTCAAATGTGCGAGTTCGGAAGGGTAAATAGAAAAAGATGAATCGAAAATGAGGAAAATGAAAATTGTTGAAACCTGTAAAAATCAACGGATTTGAGTTTGCTAGCAGAAAGCATGGTGGCGAAGAAGAAAGTAACGGAGATTGAAATTGAGATTGAGATTGTAGATCCAACGCAAGTAGCTACCTCTTCTTCCTTCAGCTGTAGCTTATTACTGTTTCCGTTTCTTCTCTCCCTCTCTCTCACACGAAAATGTTCTGATTATTCTCTCTCTTATTTATTTTTTAGGTAAATAGAATATTTCAAAAAATAAAAACTACGCCTTAAAAGATATTTATTACACCTAAATATTATTTTTTGTATCTATAAAATAAATTGTTTTGTCCCTTCGGCTACATCTCATAAAATAAATTGTTTTCATCTTATCAAAAAATAAAATAAATTTTCATATTGTGCCTTGAAGATTTTATAACATGACTCTTCGTGCAGAAAAAAATTCTAATTTGATCTACAAAATCATTAATTAGGAAGCATGTTTAAGTCTCATTGACGATAAAAAGATCGTGTGATTTGGCATAAGTTGTTGAATAACTTAAAGATTGACTAAAAAATTACTTTCATAACAGTCAAATAACTTAAGTTGTAAAAATATATTGGAGCAGCTTGCTAAAGAGAAAGACTCTGATTTTTTTTTTTACAATTGAAAGATTCTGATCGTGGTGGTCTATAATAGAAAAAAAGAATATTTTCCAATCAAGAATAAATAAATTTATGTCAAAAATAAATATTTTTTAGCATCTCTTTAATTAAATTTGAATAGAATAATGAATCTTTTTGAATTTGTAATTCTTTCAAGTATATTTAATATTTTAATAATACCTTTTTGTTCTTGGAAAAAATTAATATATTTCTAAAGAATCAATACTTAATTTTTAAAGAAAAAAGTCAATGAGGTTCTTTTTTAGGTTTTTTTTTGAGGGAAGAGGTTCTTTCAATACTTAATTTTTAGGTTTTTTGAGGGAAGAGGTTCTTTCAATACTTAATTTTTAAAGAAAAAAGTCAATGAAGTTGTTAACCCTTTAAAAAGGTTGGTCATATTTCATGCTCTCTCCGTAGTTTTTTTTAATGGAATGTCTTCTTTCTTACCAAAAATTTATCCATGTGGAAGTGAAATATATTCATTCTAGTAAAAAAAATATACAAAATAAAAACATGATCAAAATAATATAATAATACTATAAGTGTATTCTTTCGGCAGTAAGAGTTACGAGTGGTTCAGCCAATAAACATAGCTTGTTAAAGATATTATGATATATAAAAATCGAAGTGTGAGTCCGAAATTTTTACTTATTCATTTTAATGG
>Ga0228711_1008437_pt1 | contig 14439 bp, 7 predicted proteins | sample MedpolnodulmetaG_2_FD_177996 | JGI IMG/M metagenome (GOLD analysis project Ga0228711, IMG submission 177996) | Root nodule microbial communities from Medicago polymorpha collected in Santa Monica, California, United States - brown nodules | ecosystem: Host-associated > Plants > Roots > Nodule...
GCTGTTGAAATAAACCAAGACAAGAATGCCATAGCAGCAGAAAATTAATATCTATCACATAACTTTGTAGGACAATGTGATCTACCGGCTTCATGCAGAAGATCTGTGACACAATCTATTTAACATGCTGCAGCTAATAGATATGACATTTCCTGCATTATAAAAATTATATCATTAATTAAGTTGCAAATTCACAAACCTAAGCATTGTTTCTTCTTCCTTCTGCAGATATTAACCTATGAATTTTCTTTATGGACACACAATTATCAAATACTTGTGTACTTTATGAGTGCATACTCTAACATAATTACCAACTTGTGTAAAAAAAGTCTTCTATATATTATATATTTAAAACATATGAGAGTAACATACCTTCCATAAAGATTTATATGACCAATAGCTACATAAACATACATTCCATAAAGATTTATATGATCAATAATTGTTAATAGTTTGCCTTTAATATCTTTTGAGTCAATGATAAAAAAAAAATATAAATTTTCAAGTTTAGGGGGCATTTTGCACATAAGTGCAAAATTCCAGGGGGGGTATTTGATCATAACCGTAAACAGTTAACAAAAAAATTTAACAGAGGGGGTAAATTGATTAACGTTATGCAATTTCAGAGGAGTAATTGAAATTTTGTTAATTTCAGAAGAGTAATTGACGAAACTTACAATTTCGGGGGAAAATTGCCTATTTAGTGAAAATTAACATTGGGATTATACAAGTATTCTCAACCATTTATTTATCAAAACAAAACAAAATCTTACCAATTTACCATACAAATAAACATAAGAAACACGTATATCTATAACACACCGTTAGCTGACAAACAACGTCAGCAACCATGCAATTATTTTATGTGCCACGAGGGACACATAACAACATTCTTAATTAAATATTCGACCACGAGGATCGCAAAAATTAATAACTTAAATGAACAGTACAACTTGAAATCATACTAGACCATGCAACAATATTGCTCTTCTATTTATGTTCCATCATAGTTCAAGATTTAGATTCATCTTAAGCATAGAGGTTGAGTTCCACTATTTTTGAGTTTGAGTTTGGTATTTTGTATTGACAACATTGTCCTTTTTTGTCTCTCAAAAAAAAAAATTGTCCTTTTTTGTCACACCAATTACCAACTCAAGTACTCAACCATGCTTGAAATCCAAGGCTACCTAGTATTATTCCTATTATGGTTCATTTCAACTATTTTCATTAGGTCACTTTTCAAGAAATCCGTGTGTTACAAATTACCACCTGGACCACCAATTTCATTTCCAATCTTAGGACATGCACCATATCTTAGATCACTACTTCATAAATCACTTTACAAACTTTCCAATCGTTATGGACCTTTAATGCATATTATGCTTGGTTCACAACATGTAGTAGTTGCATCAACTGCTGAAAGTGCTAAGCAAATTTTAAAGACTTGTGAAGAGTCATTTACCAATAGACCTATTATGATTGCAAGTGAGAATTTAACATATGGTGCTGCTGATTATTTTTTCATACCTTATGGAAATTATTGGAGGTTCCTTAAGAAGCTTTGTATGACTGAGCTTCTTAGTGGGAAAACTCTTGAACACTTTGTTCACATACGTGAAGATGAAATTAAGTGTTTTATGGGGACCCTTTTGGAAATATCTAAAAATGGTAAACCAATTGAAATGAGGCATGAACTTATTAGGCATACTAATAACATCATTTCTAGAATGACTATGGGAAAAAAGAGTAGTGGGATGAATGATGAAGTTGGTCAATTGAGAAAAGTTGTTAGGGAAATTGGTGAACTTCTTGGTGCTTTTAATTTGGGTGATATTATTGGGTTTATGAGGCCTCTAGATCTACAAGGATTTGGGAAGAGGAACAAAGATACACATCATAAGATGGATGTAATGATGGAGAAAGTGTTGAAGGAACATGAAGAGGCTAGAGCTAAAGAAGGTGCTGGTAGTGATAGGAAGAAGGATCTGTTTGATATTTTGTTGAACTTGATTGAAGCTGATGATGGAGCTGAAAGTAAACTCACTAGACAAAGTGCTAAAGCTTTTGCTCTGGTATGAAATTTTTAATCCCTCATTTTTCTAATATCATTCTGTTTGTTATATAATGTTTTTTACTAGATCATTCATATGGTAAACTTTGTGAACTTATTTAGAGTCTTTCATGCGTAAGATTTGTCTTTAAAACACAAGAAACATAGATTAGATAGGGTAGATCTTCTTAATATAAATCTTTTGAAATATGAGGTGGGATGGCTTATATAATTAGTCACATAACATCAATATATTTTTTAGGAAAATACTAACAAGTAAGGTTATAATATTGTTTAAAGAATTAAAAGAGGTAACTTTTGTATAGAAAATGATATATTTATTACTTTGGAAGTACTTAAGTTTCCTTTCTAAAACAGAATTTCCATTTATGGATTTACTACCATGACTTGTAAGTTTTCAAGTTTATCTAGTAAAATACTAAATATGGACTTGGATTGGGACCTGGATCCGCTGCTGTAGTGTTTTCATACGGTTCCATGTTGTAACTGATCTCAATTGTTGATTTAAGATCGAATGACTCAGATTTCAACTAGGTTTTACCGCGTAATATGATCTCGGCTGTTTATTTTGATCCGACGGCTGACAGTTGTAACTACTACATGCAATTATAATAAGATATCCAAATTGCTTGTAGTTGGAAATATGTGCACTCACCTACCTACTTGGTAAAATTAACACCACTCAGGTGATTTTTTTGGGGATCATACACGTGTTATGATACACAAATTTGTATCAACTTGTTTTAGTTTTAGTTGAATACTAACAAATGCCGTTAGGGTATTTATTTAAGAAGACAAAAGAGGTAAATTTTTAAGGGAAACTGTAATCATTATATTTTTAATTGACTGCGTTGCAAAAAAGTGAAATTTTCTAGACAATGTTTCCTTTTATTACTTTCTTAACCAATACCCTAAAGACACTCGTTAATAAGACCCCTAGTTTTATCATAATAAGAATAAGGATTGAAGTAGATATAACTATATGAAAAGATGCAATCAAATCTGAATTTAACATTGCTTAATGTGTTTGTTCAACAGGACATGTTCATTGCAGGAACAAATGGACCAGCAAGTGTGTTAGAATGGGCACTAGCAGAACTAATAAGAAATCCACATGTTTTCAAGAAAGCAAGAGAGGAGATTGACTCTATTGTTGGCAAAGAAAGGCTTTTCAAAGAATCTGATATACCAAATTTACCTTATCTTCAAGCAGTAGTTAAGGAAACTCTAAGAATGCACCCCCCAACACCAATATTTGCTAGAGAAGCTACAAGAAGTTGCCAAGTTGATGGATATGATGTGCCAGCATTTTCCAAGATTTTCATCAATGCATGGGCTATTGGTAGAGATCCTAACTATTGGGACAATCCATTAGTCTTTAACCCTGAAAGATTCTTACAAAATGATGATCCTAGCAAGAGTAAAATTGATGTAAGGGGACAATATTATCAACTATTGCCATTTGGTAGTGGGAGAAGAAGTTGCCCTGGTTCTTCACTTGCTTTGCTTGTTATCCAAGCAACACTTGCAAGTTTGATACAATGCTATGATTGGGTTGTTAATGATGGTAAGAGTCATGATATTGATATGTCAGAAATAGGAAGGGTTACTGTGTTTTTGGCTAAACCATTGAAGTGCAAGCCTGTTCCACATTTTGTTCCATTCACTTCTGCCTAAAGAATTTGGATTGAATGGTGGTCCATTGAAGAATCAAATTCATTTCTCAAGTTATGTTTTGCTTGCCATTATTATCATTATTATTATCTTATTTTTATTGTGTTTTTATGTTATGGGGAAGTGTATGTGAAAACTTCATGGCAGGATAAAAATAAGTGATCAAGTAATCCAATTCTTCTCTATCTTTAATGTTGTCACAGAAAAATTTAATGGAGTTTTCTTAATTGTGACAAGTGTTCTATCTGCTCGGGGAACTCTTTAACATTACCCCATTCGTTTAAGTGACCCATTTGTAAAAAAAAAAAAGTTGTCCTAAAATGAATGATCCATTTCACTTTTCAAATCAAGACCAATAAGCTTTTCCAACTATACTTTACGTTTATGATAATGGTTAATGAACCAATACTTGACAAAGGTACTTATAACTATTTTTCTCTCTTTCACATATACACTTTTCTCAATATGTGTAAAATGATCAAATGACCCACTAATTATGGGACGAAGGAAATATTAAGTTTAGTTTAATTAAAAAGTTTAAAAGATATTTTTTTTTAATTTCACTTATTTGAGCGATTTTGATTACCCTTGTTTTTCCTATTTTTTTGATATACTTAGTTTTGTTCCTCTGATATTTTTGAGCAATTTTGGCCACTCATGCTTTCATCTTTTATTATTAAGATTGGGGTATTTGTATGCCGGTTTGGTTCAATTTTGAGTAAATTTATTGTTCAATCCGATCAAAAGAACACAAATTGGTTTATGTTGGATTCACACGTTTTTCGGATAAAGCCCAAAGTGAACCAAAGCGATAAACAACGGGTTTGTTTGGGTCGGATTGTTCGCATATATTAAAAAATAAAAGTACAAAAATATTTGAGAACTTTGTTAAATATAATAAATTAAATTAAATTAAAACATTTCAATAATAAAAGTCTCACATCAAATTGAAAAATGAATGTACAACCAAGTTTCACGTACACACCATCTATACCATAATACAAAGCCAAATTATTAATACTTCCCAAATAAAACACTTAAAAATGTGTTCGTATTTCTCTGTTTCTCAGCTTGTGAATTTGCAAACCAAACTAGCTTATCATGTTTCTAATTTGACTTAATTTATACATGTAGGTATATAATAAGTAAGTACTAATAATACAAACTAGAGCATGTATGACGGGGTGGGGCATCCGGGTGACCAGGTAAGGAATCTTGAAATATGTTGTCCGAAACAAACATGATTGAATTTAAACGGGTTGGTTCGGTTTGTCCAAGCCAAACACTTTGGATTGGTTTGAATTGCGGTTGGGTTTGATTTTACCAAAGTGATGAACACCCCTAATAAAGAGGTCTCCAATATTTTCTTCCCATGTCCCTCTTATATCAGGATAACACAACTTTGGTCTCCACTTTGATCTCTCGAATAATGTAATTGTGTCCAACTTAAAAATCTATTTAAGAGGAGAATTTAGAGAATTTTTTAGGGTTAGGTTTATATTTTAATATATATTTGAGATTTAAAAAAAAATTGAAAGAATAACATGGTATATGAATATAGAAATAGGATCAATTGACACCACGATGTCAAACTAAATAATATGACATCTTCGACAAAACTGTATTACAAAATTGTTGGATATTTGTATATTAGTTTCACTTTTGCTAAAACAAATATTCATACATGATGTTGGATACGAGTTCCAACATCCTGGCACGGCTCAGTGTGCCCTATTTTTGTGTCAAGATTTACGCGCGCTTTATCTATTTAAGGAATCCACGCCTGTTTACTTGTTGGCCAAGACACGTGTTTTTTGTCCAGAATCAGTTGTGTGTTTATTTCCTAAAAGGGTGTCAATACTTTAGGAAACTTTAGATGTGTATGGTTTGTTCCTAAAGATGTTCCGACATTTTAGGAGTTGTTATTTTTGTTACTGATTCGTGTGTAGCTAATCTCTTGATGGATAAGTATTGTTTTCTGAAGCCCAACAAGATTATCAAGCCCGTACTGCTTCAGTATTTATACAAGGACGCAAGACCTAATTATTCATTCAAGCCGTCATTGAAGAAATATAGTTTTAGGGTTTTGAGTCATTGTTATTTGTGAGTCTTTTCTTGTGTCACCTTGATATATGATAATGACTGTGTTTTATTGAGTTGTAATTGTGTACACTACTCCTAAGCTTTGAAGTATGGAGGTTGTGTTTGAAGGTAACTTCATCATTTGTTTTGTTATCGTGAAATCACAAGGGTGTGTGATTGAGTGGGAGTGAGATGGGATCTCAGATCTAGGAATTCCTAGGTTGAAGTCAGTACGGGTAGGTCCTAGGTCTAAAGTTGTAAACTGAGAGTTTGCTGATAACTTAGAATAAGGACTACACTAGTGGATTTCCTTCCTGGTTTGGTAGCCCCCAGAGTAGGTGTGTTTGTCACCGAACTGGGTTAACAAATCACCTATGCCTTTTACTTTCTTGTCTTTTACTTTTACATAATTTTGTTTGTTATTGTTAGCATGATGTTCTAAACATTTAACTCAACATTCATAATTTGTGTTTGGTGTTGGAACATCACATTGAATATCTGAAAGCTAACGCGCCAGAATTTAAAAAATGCTCTGTTGGTTTTAAAGTTATCATCAGATAGATTATGTATAATTTATATAACAATTCAATCACACTTCATTCCATTTAACAAATATTTTATAACATGCTTAATTTAAAGGAAAGAAAAAAAAGTAAGTCTTCCTTTTCTCACCCCTTTGAAATTTCCTCTTAAATAGAACTTACAAGTGGGAGACCAAAGTTGTATAATATTATCATAAAATTTGAGACACTAAAAAGTGGATAGAAATAGGGAAAAATAAAAGAGACATCTTCATTGTTAAAAATGGCCCAACTTATAGATATCCAAATTTTACACTCAAGAAACTTGAAACACTGATAATCTATTTGGAAGATGAGAAAATGGAAAATAAAAGAAAGAGACACTAAAGCCCCACATCCATATGCTCTTTACCTTAAATTTAAACTAGCCACACATGATTTTTTCAAGTGATCTATGTTATTGATGTAACAAACATTATATATTATGTGTTCTGAATTGGACAAAAGGTCATTCTGAACACTCACAAGGTCCAATACTTAATTGACTCAAGAATCCTCTACAAATACCTATTCTTCTCAGTCCACGTAAAAATCCCTGTTACTCTCGATCTCAGAAAATCATCGCCACTCATATTTTCTCATCTCACTCTCAATCGCAGAAACTGAAGAAACTATCAATCTCACTCATCTTTACCATCATCAATCATTCTCAATCTCAATTACTTTTGTCACTTGTCTCCACCCAAAAACATTGTTTACACCTTAAAATAATTATAATGTTGAGCGAACTCGGTAAATAGGCGATTAAACTATTAGGCGGGGAAGCCCCTCAGTCGAGTGAAGGATATGCAATGTTAGAGAAATTGGGAGAGGGAACTGATTCTTTTTGAAGGAAACTAACTCAGAATGTGGGTCATAAAAGGCTCAAAGTTGAGTCAAAGCATAGTGGGACTGCATGATGACGTGACACATCCACAATCTCTACTCTCAACACCACTAACCACTTTTGAGGAATGAGGAAAAATATACAATCTATAGTGGAGTTGTGCACCAAGGACGTTGTGATTGGATCATGTCAAGGAAAAGAGATTGAAGCCTAAAATTGGGTGCCACAATCCCAATATCAAGGGAATTATCATGAAACACCTGCTGAATTAGCTGAATGGAGGTTTAAGCACTATATGCCACATTGTTTGACTAATAGTAAATAGTTACATTGTAAATACTCTTTTCGTACATTGTAATTAACACATCCAATCAATCAAACAAGCTGAATGGTATACATGATTTCAGAGGTTTGTATTTGTTATTATTAGTCCATTATTGGTTTAAGGTTAAGAATTTCAGCCAGACTGAAGACATTGTCGATTGTTGGAATGATTATGCTTGTGTATCTTAAGTTTATTTGTATAATACAATGCTAGAGCATAATTATCAATGGTGACATTGCAAATTTTAGTCCACGTGTGGCAACCAATGTCAGAAAGGGATGGATATTTGCTTAGTAGTTGGTGGCTTTTGGTGACCACAGTTACTCGTTCAAGTGCTAAGGAAGGCTCCTCTGAAGTTGTAACAGATGCCACTCTTATCTTTGTGGTTCCCGGTTGTGTTCCTGCCAAGAGAAGAACCAGGACTTCTGCTGTGAAAAAGGTCAAGTCTTCTTGTGTAAGTTCCTCTGTAACTCCCTCTGCATCGCTTAGTATCTCAACCAATAAGACTAAGTCTAATGACCCTATAGAGTTTATGCATACTGTTAAGAAACCTCACACCATGACGAGTTTGTATACTGATCCCATCAAAATCCCTGATGTCATTCATAATATTGCTACTTCTGAATGTAACCATATTGTCCCTAACGTTGTTAGTTCTATTGAAACATTTGAAAAACCTGTTTCTGATTCTAGGAGTCTAGATAACCCTAAATCTGATAAGACCTTAAGTCAGACTAATATTGTTGATAATCTTGTTGATGCTGATGTTAATAAGTTACATCCAAGAGTTTAGTGGGTGATCCTGTGTCTGATGTGTCTAAAACTATTGATGACCCCATTGTTGAGTCTCTCAAGAAAACTGTGACCCATTCTAATGTTGCGTCGGATGTCATGAAGCTCATGTCGAAACCACTCAAGATAACCCTCACATAGAGTCTGAATCTGAGTTAGCCTCTGATAGTAAAAATTCCCAAAGTAAGATAGCTACTGATGATGGTGAAGACCAAAAGGTTTATGGCAATGAAGATGAAAAGTCTGTGTCTGGAGATGATGAAAATAGTGGATTAGAAAAGTGAGGATCAAAACTTGACTGATATTGAGAAGGACAACTCTGAGGAAGAGGATGATAAGGTTGTGTCTGATGATGGTTTTGACAAAGAAAAGACTAATGAAAACATGTCTGTGGAAAATGAGGATGAAAAGAATGTTGATGGTTCTGATGATAATAATAAAGATCAAGCTGTTGAGGATATAGTGAATGTAGAGGATCTGAATTATGATGATGAGCCTATTGGAAGGAGATTAACTCCATGTATAGCAAAAAAGGTTGAAGAATAGGAAATAGAAGACTATTGTTGTTGAAAGTCAACCTTCAAAGGCTACCAAGAAGAATGCAGATGTGGGACATGCAAAAGGTTGGAGCAAAGTTACTGCCCCAACAACCAAGAAAAATTCCTTAAAAAGGAAGGATGTCCCTATGAGTCACTCAAACTATGATGTCGAACAAGATGTCCTGGACTAAACCATGTACATAGAAACCAACCTTAACAGTTTTCTCTACACATACATTCCTTTTTCTATAAATGATAGAAACTCTAAATCTAAAGTTTATAATAATATTTACAAAGTTATTCCACTTGCCTTGAAATTTACTAGGAACAATATTATTTTTAGATAACTCTTGAACAGTTAAGAGAATCACATTCGATCCATATAGGGTTGCAACCTCTAGAATGAGAAAATATATTGGAATATGCCGCAACTCTTATTTTAGGGTGAAGAGAAGTAGCAATATCAATATTCGCCGAGAAAGCACCAATAAAAGTCCCAAGATGACTTTTAAAAGTACCTCCACATATAGAAATACCTCGAGAGCCTCTAAATGTACCATGAGTGTTGCATTTTATCCAATAAAGTGAGGGGCATAATCCAATGTGCATTTTAAATAAAGGAGGTGGAGGACCACGATACTGAACACTAAAATACTTTAGGATAGATAAATTTGTAATAGGTGGGAAGATGTGTCCTTTTGAGTGAATGGTTGAATAATGAACTAAACGTTTGGTGTGAACCAAATCTTGTTCAAACTTAGGAGGGATGTTTTGGAATATCTAATTGGTCAAGTAGTCTGGTGGTTGGAGCTCACACATTTTAAATGTGGAGAAGTTATGCAATGTCCCTACCAACTAAGTTAAGCTTATGGGAACGTTTACATGTTTGTTTTAATTATTTTAAAAATGAAATATGCTCCAACATAGAATCCAATATAACTGTCATTGCATATGACTTTTTAAAAAATGACTGTCATTGCAATGATGTTAGTACCACCGTTAACCTCACATCCGCTTTCATATTTTCTATCATCCTTGCATATTATATAACTGCACCTGAAGAAGAGAGAAATGAAGCGCAAAAAAAAAAGCCCTGAAAAAGTTATGGCAGATGGCTGCTTTTACATATTTCCCCATTTTATTGTAGATATTTAGTGATTAGGTTTTTATTATTAAAATAGCTACTATTACATATTTCCTTGCGTTAACAGAACCTAGAGTCATAGCACCCAAAGATGGATAAAAATCAAAAGCATTAAGCCAAATATACTAAGAATCAGGATTGTGAAGAATTCGACTAGGGTGTGTTTGAATGAAGGGTTTAAGAGAAGAAGAGAGGGGAGAGTATACTTTTCATTTTTAAATTACTAATACTATGAAATATTTTTTAAAAATTAACATAATAAACGATCATATAATACTTCAATTACACTTAATTTATTTTAGAAAAACACGTTATATAGTTTGTAATTTAAAAAAGAAAAGTAAACTCTCACCTTTCTTCCCCTCCTAAACCCTCAATCCGAACATACAAAATTAATCTATATATTTGTGCTAAAAAAAAGTGAGTTTGATGCATTATAATTTATAGATTAATTTTTAGTGTTTTTTTAAGAAGAAAACCGAGTTTGATGCTTTATAAATATGCAACGAAAAAAAGAACAATCTGACATAGTCAACAAATTTTTTTTGATGATTAATCACAAATAAGACATTTTCACATAATATTAGTTTTGATTTTTAGACAAAATTTACACAGAATATTAGTGAATTAGGGGAAAAAATCTTGTCATACCCCAAATTTTGACCAGTTAAAATTTTTATTCTTATTTTAAAGGCTAAGAAGTTTCGTCGTTTCAGACGAAATTTCGGCAAAGTACCTCATTTTGGTTCCGAGAGACGACTGTTTTAAGTTTTATTATTTTCTTTTGTGTTTTTTTGTTTTATTCTTTTTTTATATATGTTTATTTTAATGTGTTTTTTAATTTATTTTATTATTATTTCGAATGTTCTTTTTTGTTATTAATTAACATTTTTTTCACACCAAATGCATCTCTATCATTGTCTTTCCCCTTAGCTACTTGTTTTACAAGTTAACTCCAAATTTTCTTTTTTTTTATTTTATGCATTTTTTATTTATTTATTTCACATTTTTATTTTATTACTTCGTTCTAAGGAAAACTCAATCTCATCACACCAAACATTCCAATTTTAATTCCTCTCTTTTCTATTACATTTCTATTCACAAAAATCACAAACTTTATACCATTTTGTTTTATTATTTTCAAAGTCACAAAATTCATTTTCAAAAATTCAAAAAAACACTAACTTTAACAAATTCACACAAAATGCACATTCCACTCCCATTTCATTTTTTTCCCCACAAATTATGCATCTAGATTCTTCTTCACATATAACACCTCATCCTTATCCAACACATCATCACTCATCACCAAAAATCATCCAAAATAGTCCCAAAAACTCACATTTTTTGCAAAATTCCAAACTACCCTTTCTTACACACCACATAACCTAATTTTGCACTCTTGGTGACCAAGTCACTCCTTCTATAAGTACCCAACAAATGAGAGAGAGAGGGGGCCGAAATTGAAAGTTGCCAAAATCATCATTTTCATAAAAAATTCCAAAATCTTCATTTCTCCATGAAACTTCACCATTCTTCAACCAAAAGTTCATAAACACTTCCAACAAACCAAAACCACTCAAAAACTCACGAAAAAACCACTCAAAACCATGAATTCAAAAGCACAATTTCTCAAGAAAAAGTGATAATGAGTTAGATTATTTCAAGGCTCAATTAAGGTGAGTTTTGATGTTTTGAAACCCCTGGGTGTGTTGTGAAGCTTTTCCATTAATTAGTTTTGTTTAATTCGTTGTTTTTTGTGTTAGTGTTTTTTTAAATTCGAAGTTGTTGTTCACTTTTCTCTCTACACAAACATTCACTGTGAAATCTAAGCTTAGATTCATTATCAGCATGGAAATCCAAGCAAAATGGTATTTTAGTTTGTGAGATTTGATGAACATTTGAGGTTTTAAAAATTTGAAACTTTGATGGTTTTTGTGTTGTCATTTAAGTGGCTAGAGGAAGAAGAAAGAGTGGACTCTCTTTCTCTTCCATTGACTCACGCGGGTCCCACAGTTTTTTTTGTCCTATTTACTGAATGTTCACACGCACGCCTTCCCACCGTATGTTGTGCACCCTTGTTTTTTTAACTCTTTGATTTAGATCTAGTGGATGTGATGATATTCCACTGTGATTAAATCTGGACCCTCCGATTCATCAGACAGTCCAGATTTGTCCAGTGCTGAGCCTATTTTCTTTTATTTATTTCTACTACTTTTTTTTACTTATTTACACTATAATTTTTACACTCTCATTTTTTTTTATTTCTTAACTTTTTAATGTTTATTATTGTTCATTTGTTTTTTCATCATTTTTAACTTGTTGGTTTGTCATTTGATTAAGTTTATTTTGTCTCTACTTTATTTAATTTATGCTTAAAATGGTTGCATGCATATTTAATTCTTGTCATTTATTTTATTATCATCATTTTATTAGTGTGTATTTAGGTTTTGATGTAATTTAATTCATGCATTTTATTTCCTTGTCATTTATTTTTCCTTGAAGTTTTAGCATGTATTTAGGGACTATGTAATACTCATATAGTAAAAGATGCACCGACACCACAATTTATTTACCGCATTATGCCATAAACCAAAAATCGAGAGCACAACCATAGACAAAAATTTAGTGTCTCTTTTAAAGCATAGGTTCTGGAAGAACAAATGAGAGCAATGGAATCAACAAGTAGGAAGCTTGAAGCATATGAAGAAAAGAGGTTCTGAAGACAAAGTGCTCCTGAAGTGCTGACGTCATCAGAAGCAAGATCACCAGAAGCAGATTTCATCAGAAGATCTAAAGATCATCAGAAGCTGAGAGAATTGAAGCTTCAAAGGATGTTCAAATGATTTAATCACTTCTGGCATTGCAGAAGACTGGAAGAATGAAGCAACGGCTAACTCAAATGGATTTGAAGGCATTGGATGCTTTTTCGTTGGAGAGTGTTGAAAACGGACAATTGTACGAAGTGTACAACCACTATCTCCACTACTCTGATTTGTGTCTGCAATAAGACAAGAACAACAACTATGCCTGCACCAGTGTTCCTCCAGACTTGGAATGGTTTTGAAATTGATCCTTCTTAGGACAACAACCAAATTAGGCAAAAGATCATTAGTGATTTGATCAAGCTTCAAACGACTCTTTTTGATGTGCTGGCAATTCACAACGTCTCTTTCACACCTCTATATAAAGGAGTGAAGACATGCTGTTAAGAAAAGACGCATACAATTTTACAAGTGTCAAAACTCTGCTGAAATTGTTCTGCATCAAAAGTTCACTTATAATTTGTTATCAAAGTTCATATCTTAGAAATTCTAGAGTCTTAAGAGTCTGTATCTGATTTGCATTATGAACACCACTGATTGTATATCAAGTGTTCAACCTCAAACAAATTTCTTTGTAATTCTGTTTAAATAGAAGTCTCTTGCTTGTGTGCTTAAGCATAGGAAGTCTCTTGATTTAGTTCAGGAGCATGGGAAATCTCTTGCAGTTGTGCTTGAGTAATTTGAAGTCTCTTTCTAGTTTTAGCAGTGAGCAGTTGTAATCAGATATTATATTTTTAGTGAAATCTCCTTGGAAGTGCAAGGGAGACATGACTACTTCCGGTTTGTGGAAGGAACCTGTATAATTGTTTTGTGTCTTTCTTCTCTCTCTCTGTTTTTATCCGCTGCATTTAGATTCTGATTATCACTTCAGAAGTTGAACTCTATCTGCTTCTGATCGGTGACTTCAGTAGAAGAAAACGAAGAAAAGGCAAACACAATTCAACCCCCCTTCTTGTGTTTTTCTCACCTTCAGTAACATTTTACATTGGTAGATAAGTCTGTCAATATTAAACTATTTTTTCTTTTACAAACTATGTCAAACTCCTTTAGTAACAAAAAAATGACATTAAACTCTTACATATCTGTTGAGGCAAAATCCCTAATTGATTTTAAAGATAACAAACCTTGATGATTAAGGAATTAATAGGATTTTGATTAATTTGTTGGTATTTAACTTGTGCTCTTGAGTGGTTAGTTAAGACAGGAACAAGTTTCAAATCAAAGGACATAAAGACTTAAGAATTCAGTCAGAGTTCAGAAAGTTAAAAAGAGTTCAGAAGGTTGGACAGAGTTCAGAAGGTTGTTCATGATGAACATCAAGAACCAAGCCCAGAAATTCATGAACCAAATGAAGAACATGCAAGGTTCACGTGACTTAAATAAAAGCCCAGTAAAGTACATTGACTAAGATCAATCAAGGAATAAAGGCATTTATTTGTTTAAAGTCAAAAAAGGCATCTTCAATGTTCTTTCAAGACTATGAACATTTGAAGTACAAAACATTAGGAATATTCCATTAAGAATATCATCCTAGATGTTTTCCATGCTGCACTTCATCAATGTTTCACTATTAGGATTTG